>Ga0315268_10000910_pt1 | contig 34496 bp, 40 predicted proteins | sample C1_top_MG_FD_204535 | JGI IMG/M metagenome (GOLD analysis project Ga0315268, IMG submission 204535) | Sediment microbial communities from Yellowstone Lake, YNP, Wyoming, USA - C1_top | ecosystem: Environmental > Aquatic > Freshwater > Lake > Sediment | place: USA: Wyoming | collected 2017-08-01
ATCTGGTCATCCTGGGTTTTGAATAAAGGCATATAGTTATACAAAGGCTTGTCCGCGATAACTACCCCGGCGGCATGAGTGGATGCATGACGGTTAAGCCCTTCCAGGGATAAAGCGATATCAACCAAATTCTTAATCTGGGGGTCGGTCTTGTAGAGGTTGTTTAATTCCGGTTCGCTTACCAGAGCATCCTTCAAGGTGAAATTTGGAGTACTGGGGTCCGGCGGCGGGATGAGTTTGGCAATATGGTCAACATCCGCGTAAGTCAAACCCATAACCCTGCCTACATCCCTGATTACGGCGCGCGCCTGCATTGTGCCGAAGGTGATAATCTGGGCTACATTCTCCTGTCCGTATTTTTTGGTTACGTAATCAATCACCTCCTGCCTTCGTTCGTAACAGAAATCTATGTCAATATCCGGAAGGCTGAGCCGTTCAGGGTTAAGAAAGCGTTCAAATAATAAACTGTATTTTAAGGGGTCTATATCGGTGATGCCGAGAAGATAACTAACCAGGCTCCCCGCCGCAGATCCTCTCCCAGGGCCTGTGGGAATGTGTTGGCTTTTGGCATAATGAATAAAGTCCCAGACAATAAGGAAGTAACTTGTAAACCCCATATCCTTGATAATCTTTAATTCATGTTTCAGCCGGTCTTTTATGGCAGGAGTCAGCTCGCTGTATTTTTTCTTAAGACTTTCTTCACAAAGTTCCTTTAGAAATTCATCTTTGTTCTTTCCTTCGGGCAGTTCGTATTTAGGCAGGTGCACCCGGGAAAAATCCAGTTCCAGATTACAGCGCTGGGCGATCTCCAGCGTGTTTCTTAATGCTTCCGGGAACTCTTTAAATAACTCTTTCATCTGTTGGGGTGATTTAAAATAGAATTCATCGGTCTGGAAGCGCAGCCTGTTTGGGTCGTTTAAGGTGGTTTGAGTCTGGATACAAAGCAGGGCTTCATGAGCCCGGGCTTTGTCTTGAGTCAAATAATGCACATCATTGGTAGCTACAAGGGGAATATTTAATTCTTTGGATATCTTCAAAAGCCCAGCGTTAACTGTTTTCTGCCCGGGGATATTATTTTCCTGAATTTCCAGATAAAAATTATCCTTACCGAAGATATTCAGGAATTCATCCGCCGCTTTCAGCGCATCATTAAAACGCATCTGCTGTAATAAAACCGCTATCTCGCCTTTAAGACAGGCGGTCAACCCAATGAGGCCTTCTTTACATTGAGAAAGCAGCTCTTTATCGATACGCGGCCGGTAATAAAATCCTTCCAGATATCCGGCAGAAACCAGTTTCATCAAATTATGATAACCGGCCTCATCTTTTGCCAAAAGTATCAAATGATTTGATGCTTCTTCAATGTTGCTTGAGCTCTTATCAAAACGGCTCTTGGGCGCCACATAAACCTCACAGCCGATAATAGGCTTTATCCCGGCTTTCTGGGCTGCCAGGTAAAATTCAATAGCGCCGAACATATTACCGTGGTCGGTAATAGCCAGAGAGTCCATCTTATACTGGTTGGCTAAATGCAGGATATCGGGAATCCGGCAGGCACCGTCTAAGAGGCTGTATTGGGTGTGCAGATGGAGGTGGATGAAATCGGAATGAGGCATCTTGAAAACTAAAAAATTTAAAACGTAACACTACTCCCACTCTATCGTTGCAGGAGGTTTGGAGGTTATATCGTATACTACCCGGTTTATTCCCTTGACTTCGTTGATAATCCGGCTGGCAATCTTTTCTAAAACTTCATAAGGAAGCCTTACCCAATCCGCAGTCATCCCGTCGGAACTGACTACACTCCTTATGGCGACGACATTTTCATAAGTACGTTCGTCTCCCATAACACCGACACTTTTTATGGGTAAAAGAACGGCAAACGACTGCCAGATTTCATTGTAAAGGCCGGCATTTCTAATCTCTTCAATCACGCGGCTGTCAACTTCGCGCAGTAAATTAAGCCTTTTTTCGGTAACCTCATCTAGAATCCTTATTGCCAGCCCCGGCCCGGGAAAAGGCTGACGGTATGTAATAGCCTCGGGTAAATTCATTTCCTTGGCAATTAAGCGCACCTCATCTTTAAAAAGGTCCCTTAAAGGTTCGATGAGTTTCAATTTCATATGCTCCGGCAATCCGCCCACATTATGATGGCTTTTAATCCTGCTGGAAGGCGCACCGGTGGGCGAGATTGATTCAATCACATCGGGATACAATGTCCCCTGGGCGAGGAATTTCACGCCTCTTATCTTGGCCGCTTCTTCCTCAAAGACATTGATAAACTCCCGGCCGATAATCTTTCTTTTCTGTTCCGGATCCGTCACGCCTTTTAATTTGCTCAGGAACTTCCTGGAAGCGTTTACGTAATCCAGGTTTAAATGATAAAAACTACGGAATACTTTCTTTATCTGCTGCGGTTCATCTTTCCTTAACAACCCGTTATCGATAAAAATACACCTTAAATTCCTCCCTACCGCTTTATTTACCAAAAGTGCAGCCACGGATGAATCCACGCCGCCGCTTAAACCCAGGACCACTTTATTTTTTCCGACCGTCTTTTTGATGTTTTCAATGCTTTCTTTGATAAAAGAACGCATTGTCCAGCGCCCGAAACAGGAGCAGATTCTAAATAAAAAATTACTTAAAATCTGATTCCCCTTCTCAGTATGTGTTACTTCGGGATGGAACTGGACGCCGTAGAACTTCTTTTTCTTGTTGGAAATAGCCGCCATGGGCGAGTTAAGCGTATGTGCACTGACACGAAACCCTTGCGGTAATTTAGTTACGTAATCACCGTGGCTTGACCAACAGGTAAAATTTCCGGGAATATTGCTGAACAGGTCGCGGTTATCATCAACGAAAAGCTCTGCTTTCCCGAATTCCCTCTCTTTTGTATGACGGACTCTGCCGCCCAGCATTTTTGCAATAATCTGCATACCATAACATATGCCTAATACAGGAACACCTAATTTAAAGATATTTTTATCGGGGTGGGGCGCTTTCTTTGTAATACTGGAGGCCGGGCCTCCGGAAAGGATTATCCCTTTGGGAGAAAATTGCGCGATTTCCTTAGCCGGGGTATTGAAAGGGACAATTTTGGAAAATACCTTGTTCTCCCTCACCCGCCTGGCAATCAACTGTGTGTACTGTGAACCAAAATCCAAAATAAGTATAAGTTCTCTGCTCATTTGCCCATCCCTACTCTCTGTCCCACCTGGAAGATTTTACCTTCGGTCTGGATTGAAGGCGCTATGATAATTTCAACGTTATGCATCTCTTTAAGGTCCGCTGCGCCCAATGAACCCATAGATGTCTTTAATGCACCCATCAGGTTCTGTGAGCCATCGTCAACTTTCGCAGGGCCAAAAAGAATTTCTTTTAATGTGCCGGCTGTCCCTACATATATCCGCGTGCCGCGGGGAAGATTGACATTTGAGGTCGCCATTCCCCAGTGATAACCTCTCCCGGGCGCTTCCTTAGCCCGGGCAAAGCTTGAGCCGATCATCACCGCGTCAGCGCCGCAGGCAAATGCCTTACAGATGTCGCCGCCGCGGCTCATTCCTCCGTCAGTGATTATGGAAACATACCTGCCTGTGCGTTTATAATAAAAATCCCGCGCCGCTGCCGCATCTACCGTTGCCGTGACCTGAGGCACACCTATACCCAAGACACCCCTGGTCGTGCATGCCGTTCCCGGCCCAATGCCGATTAACAGGGCTGCGGCATTTGTCTCCATAAGTTCCAGGGTCGTTCCATAGGTTACACAATTACCCAGGACCACCGGGACCTTCATAGATTTACAAAATTTGAATAAATCCAGGCTCTTGTATTCCCTGGAAACATGCTTTGCGGTGGTTACCGTGGACTGCACTACAAAAATATCCGCTCCCGCGGAGACGGCGATCCTGGCGAAACGTTGAGCATGGGCGGGTATACAACTGGCCACTGCCGTGGCTTTTTTATTTTTAATCTCCCCGATTCTTTTTGCGATAAGTTTTTCTTTAATGGGCTTAGTGTATACTGACTGTATCAGCGCCGTGGCTTCGCCGGGGGATATTTTGGCAATCTTATCGAGTACGTCTTCCGGATTTTCGTAACGGGTTTGTATTCCGTCAAGATTTAAAACAGCAATACCGCCTAATTTAGCCATCTCCACGGCAAATTTAACATCAACCACTCCGTCCATGGCAGCGGCAAGAATAGGAACCTTGAATTTCATCTTGTCAATCCCAAAAGCAGTGTCCACTTCTTTAGGATTGATAGTCTGTGAACCTGGAACCAGGGCAATCTCGTCAAAACCGTAACACCGGCGCGCACGTTTTTCTATACCTATCCACTCAGCCATATTTGACTCCTTTTACATAACTCTTTATGAATCAACTAGTTATGAATTTATGCCTTAAAATTAAGAATACTTAGAAAAGAAGTTTAGCTCAATATCCTGCGTTTGTCAATGAATTTTTTAAAGATATTCTTTACAAAAAAAATATTTTTGCTATAATTGTTTCTATGGACAATACAAATATACAAAAACCGCAAACCCCGAATGAACCGGAAACAAAAAATAAAAAATCCAAATTCAATCTCAAGGCTTATCTCTTCTACGCCCTGCTGGCCTTTCTGGGCATAATGGCAGCAAAGTTCGCTTTTGGTTTTTTAAGCGGGCACGCCACAAAAAATCAGGGATTGGCACAATTAAAAAAATTTATCCCCATCCCAACTCAAGCTCAAACGTCCGGCGGAACCCCGCCTGCAAAAAATAACGAACCTATCAGCGCTATTAAAAATAAAATAACACAGACTATAACGCCCTTTATTCTAAACGGCGTTTACTTTTCAGGCGATAAGGGTTATGCGCTTATCAACAATCAGATTTTAGAAGAAGGCGATAGTATCGGTGATGCGATTGTGGAGAAAATTACTTTAGATTTCGTAGAATTAAAAGTAAAAGATAAACCGGTAAGACTTAACCTTAAAAGTAAACCGCGTTAGATAATTCAGAGCCGTTCCCCAAGGACTTCCTTTATAATACCCAGAGAAATACCTTCAACTATTTTGGTTTTTCCTATACCTTCAATAAGGACAAACCTGTTTTTTGCGTTTTTAAATTTTTTATCGTGATAATACGCCTTTAAAATCCCGGATACGGTGAGCTTTTTAATCTTTACAGGCAGCCCCACGGCACGGATAAGGTTTTCTATCCTGATAAAAGTTTCATCGTCTAACAAACCCAGCTTTTCGCTTATACGGGAGGCGCAAAGAATTCCCAATGCTAGCGCCTCGCCGTGATTATATCCTCTAAAACCTCCCGCAGCTTCAATGGCGTGGCCTAAAGTATGGCCAAAGTTAAGTATTGTCCTTAATCCCTTTTCTTCTCTTTCATCCTTTCCTACTATCCCGGCCTTGATAGAACTGCAGCGCCGCACAATAAAGCTAAGACTATCGGCCTTTCGTGTAAGAATCTTTGAGAAATGATTCTCTAAATAAGAAAAAAGTTGTTTGTCCCTGATAATTCCGTATTTTACCACCTCTGCCAATCCGCTCTTAAGCTGGCGTAAGTCTAAGGTCTTAAGCAGTTCCACATCGCTTAATACCAGCCGCGGCTGGTAAAATGTCCCTACAAGATTCTTGCCTTCACTTAAATCTACCGCGGTCTTGCCGCCAATACTGGAATCTACCTGGGCCAATAAAGTGGTGGGAACCTGGATATATGGAATACCCCGTTTATAGAGAGAAGCGACAATCCCTGAAAGATCCCCTATCACTCCCCCTCCGAAGCTTATAATAAAAACCTGCTTTTTCCTGTCATACCGCGCGATATCGTTTAATACGGTATTAGCTATATTAAATGATTTGCTCGTTTCGCTGTCAGGGACGAGTTTGAATCTGACACTAAAACCCGATTTTTTAAGCGGCTCTTCCAGTTTCCCGCCATATCTGATCTTTAAAAATTTATTGGTAATAATGTAAGCATCTTTGCCTAATTTCACCGAGCGTATGAATTCAGCCAGATTACGCAGGATATTCATACCGACTAAAATATCGTAAGACCGCTCTTTTAAATTTACTTTTATTATTTCCATCTTTAAAAAGCAACCCCCATAAAATTTAAAACCATACTCACTGCCGGCCAGACAAAAAAATCCAATGCCCTGAACCAAACTAATGCCATAATAATAAAAAAACCGAATGGCTCAATCAACGCATAGCGATAAGCTAAACTTTCGGGTAAAAGCCCCATAACTATACGCGAGCCATCCAAAGGCGGGATGGGGATGAGATTAAAAACCCCCAGGACCACATTGATGACGATAAAACTCTGCAGGATATACTGGATTAAGACAGGCGGAGCTGGAAACCTCAAAACTATACTGCACAGGAATGCAAAAACAAAATTTGCCGCGGGGCCGCTTGCCCCAATCCAGATAATATCTCTTTTAGGGTTCCTTAAAGCCTGATAATTAATGGGCACGGGTTTGGCTGCGCCGAATACGAATTGCCCGTTGGTGCTTAAATAAAGGAACAATGGTAAAAGAACCGTGCCAATAGGGTCTATATGCGCCAGAGGATTTAAAGTCAGCCTCCCGGAATTCTTTGCCGTGGTATCTCCGAGTTTATACGCCACCCATCCGTGTGAAAACTCATGCACTGTCATAGCAATCAATAGAATCCCGAAAGATACCAGGAGCCCTATAATATCAATATGCAAATATCGCCTCCTATGAAAATACAAAGCAAAAGGGTGAGATATAGCAGTTCATCCTCACCCGTAAACTAAAATTTATATAGCCTATCTTAAAGTATTATTTTTTTGCTTCGCCAGCCGCAGCGGCAGGAGCAGCGCCTTCCGCGGGAAGAGCACCTTCGGTTGCAACTTTCTCTGCTTTTTCCTTCTTGATTTTAATCCTTATAGTTTTAATCTTGGGCAGGCCGTAGACCCGGTCGCCTTCTTTCCACTGCTCTTTATCCATCATTGTCTTTAAACGCTCTATGCGTTTCAAGACAGACCTTTGCTTTTTCCCTTTTTCCGAAGACTTTAAAGACGGGTGCATTGACATATTATTATAACCTCCTGATATAGCAATCGCGATAGTTCTGCTTTAGTCGCGGAAGTAAAGACTTTGCTGTTTCCTTGTCGGAAAAATTTCCGACACATACTATAATATATTCACCCTTTGATAAAACCAGGGCGGAGAATCCTTTTTTCTTTAACTTTTCTGTTTCTATTTCTGCGTTTCTCTTGGTCTGGAAGGAGGCGACCTGAACAGTATATCCGCCTTCCTGGATTTGAGGCAGCGGAATTACCTCTCTTTTTGTCGAGAGCGGCTTTAGCTCTTGTGATTTCAATTCTTGTTTCTGGGCAATATCAAACCGGCGGTTTAATTCAGGGCTGGTAACTCTTTTTCCCTTTTCAACTCCCAGGCAAAAAGAAATGATACCCGTAATAATAAAGCCGATAACCACCAGTATAATCTTCTCATAATTGCTTATATAAACCCAAAAGGAATTTGATAACCGGGAACCCGGCCTTTTTTCGTTGGGGTCTTTACCCTGGCAAAATAATTCCAACTGGGAATGCTCGTCTTTTTCCGTCATATATTTATTATATATCTTTTACTTGCTAACCTGCAAGTATTTTTTATAGTGTCTTTTAGCAATTTTCAAGAAACCCTCCACGACCTTGGGGTCAAACTGCGTCCCGCTTTTCTTTTTTATCTCTTTGATAGCTTCATCAACATTCATTCTCTCGCGGTAAGGCCGGCCGTATACCATGGCTTCAAAAGCATCGGCAACCGCCATGACCCGCGCCCCCAGAGGTATCTGGCCTTTTTTTAGACGGGAAGGATATCCCGTACCGTTGTATTTTTCATGGTGATGCATTATTATCGGGATAACCGGCCTTAACATCTGGAACGGCCTTAACATCTGCGCGCCCATTACCGGATGGCGCTTGATGATTGTGTATTCCTTGGCAGTCAATTTAGTAGTCTTTGTAAGTATTTGAAGCGGCACATCGATTTTCCCGGCATCATGCAAAAGGCTGGCATATTTTAAACTCTCAATCTGTTTTTCGTCTAAATGCATCTGTTCAGCTATTGCTACCACAAGCCGGCTAAAATGAGGCGAGTGCGTATATTCCTGGGGTATGCGCGTGTCTAACAAGGTCACCAGGGACTTGATGCTGCCCAAAACAAGCCTCTGTTGTTCTTCATAAAGCTGCAGGTTTTTTATCCCGATCATGGCCTGCTCGGCAACGGTCATCATTATTTCCTGGTCATATTTGTCAAAAGGGCTCTGTGCCTTAGCCCGTTTTATAATAATAAGCCCCATGATGTCTTCGGCAACCAGCGGTATCCCTAAAAGGTAATTATTTCTTATGCCGGCAAACGTCCGGATAATCCTTCTTTCTATCCTGTTGGTGATTTTCTTCTTTTTATCAATAACAAATTTTTCCCTGCCGCTTACCATGCATTTAAGAATAGAGTATTTTTTGCTGGGGTCTAGAATGAGAATCAGGCAATAGCGGGCGTTGAATATCTGGCAGATTAATCTGGAGAGGCGCGATATAAGGTCTTTCAATTCAAACGTTGAGTTAACCAGGCGGTAGATACTGTGCATCGAAGAGATTAATGTCTTATACCTTCTCGTAGGGGTAAAAAAGTTTCTTGTATTCATCTAACGCATACCTGTCTGTCATTCCGGCGATATAGTCGCAGACCGTCCTTTTCACACCGTCTGCGGTGAGCCTGGCCTGGACCTTTTCAGGCAGGGCTTCGGGGCGCGCGACATAAACCCGGAATAATTCTTTAATGAAACGTTTGGCTTTGTCAGCCATTCTTATGACACGATAGTGATGGTATAATTTTTCCAGCAATAATTCACGCAAAGGGTTCCTGTAATCCTGCATATTTTTCGAAAAAGAAACTATTTTTTTATCCAGTTTTTTTATATCCAGGTATGATTTTAATTTTAACTTGGACGCATTTCTTTCTGTTTCGTGAATTAAATCAGTGACCTGCCTGTTGATTAACGACCTTATAATCAGATATTTCTTCTTTACGGGGACTATTTTAGCATATTTTCCTGAAATCTCCCTACATATATTATTCCACAAGCCCACCTTTTCTAAATCCGATTCCTTTAATAATCCCGAAGTAATGCCGTCGTCAATGTCGTGGTTGTCATAAGCAATCTCATCGGCAATATCAACTATCTGGGTTTCCATGGTCGGCATCTCAGCCGGGGCAAGGCCTTTTATTTTAACGCTTCTGTCGAATATAGTGGAATGCTTCACTATTCCTTCTCTTACCTCCCAGGAAAGATTAAGCCCGGGGAAATCAGGGTATCTTTCTTCAAGTATATCCACCACCCTTAATCCGTGAGAGTTGTGGTTGAAACCTCCGAATTTTGACATTAGCTCATTAAGGGCTTCTTCCCCGGAGTGGCCGAACGGCGTATGCCCTAAATCATGGGCCAGGGCGATGGCTTCGGTAAGGTCTACATTCAACCTTAAAGCCATGGCTATAGTCCTGGCTATCTGGGCTACTTCCAGGGTATGGGTCAGCCTTGTCCGGTAATAATCACCCTCGTGATTTACAAATACCTGCGTCTTATATTCCAGGAGCCTGAAGGCAGAAGAATGAATAACCCTGTCCCTGTCCCTCTGGTATACAGAGCGGTACGGATGCTCTTCTTCCTTGTATACCCTGCCCCTCGTATTATAGCTTTTCATGGCATAAGGAACAAGAAAAGTGTCTTCGAATTGTCTAATCTGTTTTTGTGAGAGCATGGCGTAATTGTTTATACAGTTCATCCAGCGATTGGGAAATTATCTTTGTCCCGGCTAAAACCGGCATAAAATTGGTATCACCTTTCCACCGGGGAACAATATGTATGTGCAGATGTCCCGGGATACCCGCACCGGCTACTTCGGAGATATTGATACCTATATTGTAACCATCGGGCTTGAGGACTTTATCTAAAAGTTTCTTTGCCTTAGTAAGCGTCTTGAATAAATCCAGGGCCTCAACATCTTTTAGCCGCGTAAGTTCCCCCACATGGCTTATCGGTGAAACCATCAAATGGCCGTTGTTATAAGGGAAGATATTCAAAAGCGCTACCGAATATCGTGTTTTTAAAACAACATAATTCTGCTTCGCTTTCGACTTATTGGCCGCGCAAAATACGCATTTCTTTTTGGTATTGCCTCTTATGTATGCGATCCGCCAAGGTGCCCAGAGTCTGTCCATAATTACAACCTCACAATCCTGGCTTCTATTCTATCACTGATTTCTATAATCCCAAAGGACTTATAGGCGGCATACACGGTATCAGTGGGGCTTCCGGGATTAAAATATACGATACCGTCTTTCCTAATATTCATCGCCTGGTGTGAATGGCCGAAAATTATCAGGTTTACTTTATCGCTTTTAAAGGCCTCGGACATCATATCGATTAGTTTATCCGCAGGACCCCAGCCATGCATAACCCCGATCCTAAAATTACCTATAACAATCAATTCTTTTTTAGGCAATTTATTCCTTACTTCTTGGGGGTCCATATTGCCGCAAACCGCCTTTACATCTTTACAAACCCTGTGTAATTCATCCAATACGGCTAAATCCACCAGGTCACCGGCATGGATAATCATATCCGCACTTTTAAATTCTTCTAATATTTCCGGGGGAATATCTTTCGCATCAATTGATATATGAGTGTCCGATATGACGCCTATTTTCATGTCAAACGATAATCCTCGGCTTAGAAAATAAATCGAGGATCTGATTAAGGTTATTCAAATCCCAGGTCCAGATCTTTTCTTCCAGCGCTTTCAGGCGGCTGTTTGGATCCATTTCACGCAAAGTAATGATTATTTTCCTTTGCAGCTTGTGACGGTATTTCTTGCATTCCAGGGAAAATTCCGCTATGTCATCTTCGGTCAATAAATCATACTTTAACGCAAATATCCAAAGGCTCTCATTGGAACGGCAGATAAGCCCTTCTTTTATACCCTTGTTATTAAACTCCAGGGGTTTTATCTCTCTAAAGTGATTAAGCCTCAACTTTTTCCTGTCTATTTGAATGCGTTCATCGGCAAAAAGGCGCAGGAGTTCCGTCAATCTCTGCGTAACAGGCTTCTCGGCATTCGACAAAAATTCCTGGATCATATTTTCCATGTTCTTCCTGAACAGCATCTTCTGGTTTGAGGAATCAAAGGTAAGCGACAACAGTTTTTCCTGATAGACAGATTTAAGCCAGAAGCCAAAGACCCGGTCGTTTATTTTTAAGAAATCTCCCGAACGGCTTACGGCATCAATTTCCGACAAATAATTTACTCTCAGGTCAATCTCTTTTTTGGTCTTGTGCGAGATATGGGCGATATCTTTAATTTTGTTTTGCCCGCCGGAGACCAGGTGCAAAATTGATATATAATCGTGGCCATAGGGGCTTTCCTGGAAACGTTGAAGATAATTTGAAAATTTCTGATTTAATATGCCTGAAGATTCAAAGAGCAGATCCTGCAGCATATCAACTAAATCAAGCGACGCAGATTTAAACAGGGACTCGATGAGCAAGTTAAGGTAAAAAGGCTGCCCTCCCGTAAAATGCACAATAAAGTTCTTTAAGCCCGCTGCGATATTTAAATCTTTCAATTTATGTTCCAGATATTCTTCGGTCGTCCTTATATCAAACGGCTCAACGGTAATCACCTGAAAATTACCGAATAATAAACACAGGTCTTTTGAGAGTATATTTTTGGTTTTAAATTGCATGGAACTTATGATGACGTACATCACCGTCTTCTGAAGTATCAACACTTGAGACCATTCTTTGTATAAATTTTTAATGCCCAGCCGCTCAAGATTGTGGAATTCATCGAATATTACCACACAAAACTTACCTGTCTCAGTGTTGATTATCTCGGGAAGCGATAATAATTCCGTAAAAATATTTTCTCGCTTATTTTTTTGCAGCTGGCTTAAAATTGATTTGATTCTTTCAACGGTTTTGGGTATGTAGTTAGAGGCCTTGTTGACCAGGAAATCCAAATCTTCTTTGAGAGAGATTTCGCTGGGAGTGAGAAAATTATAAAGCAATACGCCGATGAACCTTTTGGCAAAAGATGCCAGCGTTTCCGGCCTGGTTTCCAGATAAATAATAATAAAGCGGCTGTCGCAAAAGCTGTTAAGGAACTTGAATACAAGCGAGGTCTTTCCCACCAGTTCCTCGCCGACGAGAGCGATATTCTGGCGATAACCGTCCTTGAGAGCCGTAACCCGCCTCTCTAAAATATCCAGATAAACCTTCCGGTCAAAAAACTTATCTTCCATATTAAGGCAAATAGAAATTGGGGTTTTGGGGGATATGGCCCTTTCTTATTTCAAAATGCAAGTAGGTATTTTTGTCTCTGCCCGCAGAACCCGCTCTTGCGATGCTCGAACCTCTTTTTATACTGTCTCCTATTTTAACAAAGACCTCTTCGTTCCTGCCGTAGACTGTCCAGAACCCATCGGGATGTTCGATAATTATAGTCTTGCCTAAATCTAAAAAATCATTGTCATAAAAAACAACCCTTCCGCTGCGGCTGGCAACAACTTCCATCTTTTTATAGGGTTGTATATTTATACCTTTATTAACCGCGTTGTTGAAGTTTTCTCCGAAAAAAGCGATAACCTTGCCTCTGAGAGGCCAAATAAAATCTTCGCCGTAAGATCCGGCGGATAAAGCTGTTTCTTTTGGCCGGTTAGCCCCTTCCTTATAAGGTATAGGAAGGGCTATCCCTGCCTGCCCTGGCTTTGTATTCTGGCAGGCCAGGGTGGGATTAGGTATTAATATATACCGGTTTAACTCTATGCGGCTTAAGTCTTCGATGCGATTCGCCTTTACCAAATCCTGAAGCTCCAGATTATACATTTTAGCGATACGCCACAGAGTATCGCCTTTTTCTACACGATGATAAAACCCTAAAGATGTCGCAGCCGGAGGTTTAGGCGGCGAGACCGGAGCAACGGTTGCACAACCCGCAAAAGCAAATAACCAAAAGATAACTTGCAACTTTCTTAACATTTTTAGTTTCCCCTATTAGTAATTAAAAAAGGAAACTTAAAGCGGGCGAAGGGAATTGAACCCTCCTATCCAGCTTGGGAAGCTGGTGTTCTACCGATGAACTACGCCCGCATTTTTGTCAAATTACATTGCTCCATCATTTTGATGGAACAATATCTGCCGCACATCGTGCAGACGTCAGACTCTCTCGGCGTTGAAGAAGAACGGTACTGCCTTGCTTTATCCGGATCGATAGAAAGCTTTATCTGCGTTTTCCAATCGCGCTTTTTACGGGCTTCGGAGATTTTTCTATCCCAATCAATAGCAGAACCAACTTTTTTTACCACATCTGCGGCATGGGCGGCGATTCTAGAAGCAATAACACCGTCTCTCACATCTTCTACCGAAGGATGCCTGAGATGCTCGGAAGCAGTTACGTAACATAAAAAATCCGCACCATAACCTGCGGCTAAGGCAGCGCCGATAGAAGCGCTGATATGGTCATAGCCTGCCGCGATATCCGTCACTAACGGCCCCAAGACATAAAACGGCGCGTTATGACAGATTTTCTTTTCTAGAAGTATATTTTTCCGTATCTGGTTTAAAGGTACGTGGCCGGGGCCTTCAATCATAACTTGCACATTTTTTTCCCTCGCCCTTGATGCGAGCCCTCCTAAAATCCTTAATTCCGCAATCTGGGGCGCATCTGTCGCATCCAGTATAGAGCCCGGCCTTAAGCCGTCCCCCAAACTCAATGTCACATCATATCTATAGGCGATATCCAGGATCTTGTCGAAATATTCATAGAACGGATTCTCTTTTTTATGCCGGTTAATCCAAGCGGCTAAAATTGCGCCGCCCCTGGAAACAATCCCCAATAATCTTTTATGTCTTCTTAGAACTCCCAGTGATTTTTTTGTCACTCCCGAGTGTATCGTAAAAAAGTCCACTCCGTCCTTTGCCTGAGATTCCAGGGTCTCTAAAATGTCATCTACCGTAAAGCTCAAAAAATTTCCCCTCTTTTTTTGGGCGCGCACCGCTATTTCATAAATAGGAACCGTTCCTACGGGGACACAGGAGAGAGCCAATACCTTTCGCCTGATTTCTCCGAGGTTGCCCCCCACGCTTAAATCCATAACCGTATCTGCGCCGAATTTCTGCGCTACCCTTAATTTTTCTATCTCATCATCTATACGCGCCTTATCGGTCGATGTCCCGATATTGGCGTTTATCTTGGTCCTTACGCCTGAGCCGACGGCACAGGGTTTTTTTATGCGGTGCAGTTTATTCAAAGGGATAACGATTTTGCCTTCTTTAATTCCCTTAACAATGAACCGCGGCTCTAATCCTTCAAAAGAAGATATCCTTCTCATCAAGGCCGTTACAATGTTCTTCTTAGCAAATTCTAATTGAGTCATAAGTGTAATAATTTATAAAAATTTTTAGCGGCGGCAGTGATATTTTTTGCGGTACATATTGCTTTACAAACAGCCACCCTTTGCCCTCCGTAAGAGGAAACCATCTCTATATTTTTTTCAGTAACTCCTCCTATGGCAAAAAAAGGTATTCTTATTCTATCCCGGCACTCGCTTATTAAATCCAGACCGACTGCGGTGGTATTGGGTTTTGTAGAGGTGGGGAATATCGGACCTATACCTATATAGTCCAGCCCTCTGTCTTGAGCTTCCAAGGCCTGTCTTATATTATGGCAGGACAAACCAATAATTTTATCTTTCCCTAATAATTTCCTGGCAGCCTCTACGGGCAGATCTTGCTGCCCCAAATGTAAGCCGTCTGAATCCACCAACATTGCGATATCAATGTGGTCGTTAATAATAAAAAGAGCGCCGCTCTTGGATAACAAGCCCTTTAATTCTAATGCGTCCTTAAGTATTGCCCTCTTATCCCGGAATTTATCCCTTAGCTGAATAATCTGCGCCCCTGCCCGCGTAATTCTTTCGGCAGTCCGGATTAAAGGCCTCTCCTTTAGGACTCCTTTATCTATGACGACATAAAGACGAGAATTTCTTAATAGCTTTTTTTTCGAGCTCATAGATGCCGTACCTTATCGCTTTAAACTTCAACGCGACAAAAACATTATCGAGTTTACTGAATTCCTCTAAAACTCTTATGGATTCTTTTACGCGCTGGATATTGGCAAAAAATATATCCCGGAAATCAGACCTTTTTAATTCGCTTCTGGATTTAATGGTCCTGCCAACGTCTTTCAAACTATCTCTCTCATTGAGCAGGCGAGGGTTGTTGCGCAGATTATTAACAAGAGAATCAAGCTGATGCCTTATTTTCTTAAATTGAGAAGTCAAACCGCGGTCATCGATAATAAACCTGGTTATCTCTTCGCAAACACGCAAGCCCTCTTTGGTGCGGTTTATATTTGCGTCGATGACCCGGTAAATACCTTTTGTTTTAGAAAGATTTGGCAATTTTTTTTAAAAGGTTCGTGGTGGAAAAGCCTCTTATAAATTTTACGTTTATGACTTTACCGCCGTAACTTTTAACGAAATCCCCGCCTACTATATTTTCTTCTTTCCAATCCGCGCCCTTAACCAGTATATCGGGTTTCAGGGATTTTATTAATTTAAGAGGCGTTTCTTCTTTAAATATTACTGCGTAATCTACGCTTTCCAGGGCAGCAATTAACCCCGCCCTGTATTTTTCGCCTACTAACGGCCTCATCTTACCTTTAATTCTTCTCACCGAGCTGTCGCTGTTGAGCGCTACAATAAGGATATCGCCCTTTTCTTTGGCGGCCTGGAGATACTTCACATGGCCGTAGTGCACTAAATCAAAACAGCCGTTGGTAAATACAATTACCTCACCCCGCGACTTAAGCCCGGAAACTTCTTTTTTTAATTCCTCAGGACTCTTTATCTTTCTTTCTAACAAAGAGCCTGCTCTACCAGTTCGCATATAATATGACCTATGGTAATATGTGCCTCCTGGATCCTGGCGGTAACCGAAGACGGGACCATAAGCGATACATCCGCTAACTTCACTAATTCCCCGCCATCGCCGCCGGTAAGGGCGACTGTTTTTAAACCCATTTTTTTCGCCTGTTTAATTCCTGCCGCGACATTCCTGGCTTTTCCGCTGGTGGATATGCCGACGGCAATATCGTTCTTTTGCCCCAACCCTTCAATCTGCCTGGAAAACACTATTTCGTAACCATAATCGTTTGACAAAGAAGTCAGAATGGCGGTATTGGTAGTAAGTGCTATAGCAGGCAGCGCATTTCTATCCTTCTCGAATTTACCCACAAATTCCGCAGCGATATGCTGGCTATCACTGGCAGAACCGCCGTTACCGAAAAGAATAACTTTGCCGCCTTTCTTAATACATTCTATTATAAGATTGGTTATCTCAATTATAGGACCGATCCTGGTATGTAAAAGGTCTTCTTTGACTTGTATGCTTTCCAGTAACAGTTCTTTTATTTTATCTCTCATGTCTTCTGCCCTCTTTTAGTTTTTATCCGAAAAAAACTTTTGCTATTTCGTAGAGCTCCATATCCACGGTTTTTAACTCCTTAACCGCATCCTCTAAAGGGACATCTATGATTTTATTGCCGACCAATGCCGCCATCCGTCCAAACTTCTTATTTTTGACCAGTTCCACCGCTTTAACGCCGAAGCGTGTGCCTAATATCCTGTCAAATGCTGTAGGAGTTCCGCCTCTTTGTATATGGCCGAATACGCTAACCCTTGTTTCGTAGCCGGTCCTTTTTTCTATTTCTTTGGCTAAAATCTCACCGATACCGCCCAGCCTTATATGGCCGAACTCGTCGAGTTTTTCCTCCTGGGTGACCATATCTTTGTCTTTAAAAACCGCTCCTTCCGCGACCACGACTATGCTGAAGGTCTTGCCTCTTGTGTGTCTTTTTTTGATACTCTCGCATACTTCTTTAATATCAATAGGTATCTCGGGAATCAAAATGACGTCTGCTCCGCCTGCGATACCGGACTCAACCGCAATCCATCCGGCGTGCCTGCCCATGACTTCGGCTACCATAACCCGGTGATGGCTTTCCGCAGTTGTGTGCAGCCTGTCAATACATTCCATGGCAATATTAAGCGCGGTGTCAAAGCCGAAAGTGTAATCGGTGGAGGAAAGGTCATTATCTATAGTCTTAGGCACGCCTACGATATCCGCAATGCCGTCTTTAGTTAATCTCGCGGCTACCCCTAAGGTATCTTCTCCGCCTACGGCAATCAATGCATCAAGCCCTAATTTTTTGTAATTAGCCCTGACCTTATCCAGCCCGCCTTCTTTCTTATAGGGATTTGTGCGGCTTGTTCCTAATATTGTCCCGCCTTTCGGCAGGATACCGGAGACGGCATCCAAATCTAACTTCATTGTCTCATTTTCCATTAAGCCCTTCCATCCGTTTTTTATGCCGATAACTTCATATCCTTCATTAAATGACTTCCTGACCACTGCCCTGATCACAGAATTCAATCCCGGACAATCACCGCCCCCTGTAAGTATCCCTATCGTTGCCATTTTATGCTTCCTCCTAACTTTAATTTATCTTGTGACTTTGTCCCCTTCGGGGAGGCTTGCGCACTGACTTTGTGACTTTTTATACCCTTCCATACCCTCCGAAAGGTATAGTGGGTTCTTCCTTTTCCGAATCTTTTCTTTTTCTTTCCTCTCTGGAAATAATTTTCGAAATATGAATCCTGATGATAATCTGCTCCTCAACGCCTAAGACTTCCTGTATTTTAGACTTGGTTATCTCCTGCAGGCGGGCGGTTAATTCAGGCAGATTCGCCTCTGACCTTAAAACGACCTTTAAGTTAACAAGGATGTTGCCTTTTCTGGTGGCGATAACGTCCGGCCTTAATTCCTTTATCTCAGGGAGAATAACGGTAAAATGCTTTATCAAATCCTCTATTGCTGAAAGAGCTATAGTTACCTCCCCTGAAGGCGTGGTAAATGCGATTGTCTTCTCAATCTGGAATCTGCCTAATATCAGCTGGGCAAATGAAAAGCTGATTAATATCAAAAGAACCCCGGAAAACCCCACAATAATCCTGGAATTAAGATTGGATTTGACATAGATAAGCAGATTGCCTATATCTTCGGGCTGCAGAATGTTCAACGAAAGAACTATCAATCCTATACCGATTAAAATGAGCACCACGGCATAAAACAATATTCCCAAAACATTAAAAATCCTCATTCCTTACCCCCTCTTTCTATCCCCTGCACATTAATATTAATGTCTTTTATGTTCAGATTCGTCATTTTCTCCAGGGCATTACGCACGTTTTCCTGGACCTTGTTTGCGACGTCGGGGATATTATATCCATATTTTATAATCAGCGGGATTTCAACCCAGGCTTCTCCGCTCTTATCTATTTCAACCTTAATCACACCCATAGCCTTTTTACCCAACAGCTCTAATATACCGGTCTTAAAATCTTTACCGATGGACTTTACTCCTTCGATTTCTCCCGAGGCAATAGCAGCAATTGAGGAAATGACATTCTTATGTATTTTTATAGTACCCAAATCCGTGCGCGATTCTTCTCTGTTCATAACTAAACTCCTTCATTCAGCAGCAAAAGGCTCCTCTTCTTCAGCTAACATTTCCTGGACGAAATGCGTGGATATGTCCCCTTTTAAGAACAACGGATTTTCCGCCAAACGCAAATGGAATGCGACTGTGGTCTTTATAGGGCCGATATCAAACTCATTCAACGCCCGCTGCATAACCATGATTGCCTCAGCCCGGTTATTGGCGTGGACAATTAATTTAGCTATCAGAGAATCGTAAAAAGGCGTAATCTCATAACCGGGATAGATGTGCGTATCTATCCGTACGCCCGGACCGCCCGGCAGGTTAAGAGTTTCGATTTTCCCCGGAGAAGCCATAAAATTATTTTCGTAGTCCTCGGCATTTATGCGGCACTCTATTGCGGCTCCCCGGATTTTTATATCCTCCTGGTGAAAATTTATTCTCTCGCCAAAAGCAATTTTAATCTGCTCTTTTACCAAATCAATACCCGTGACTGCTTCGGTCACGGGATGCTCAACCTGAATCCTGGTATTCATCTCCATAAAATAAAAATTACCGTGGCTATCCATCAGGAATTCCATGGTTCCGGCGTTCTCATAATTTACCGCCTTGCATGCCCTGACAGCCAACTCCCCCAGGCGCTTACGCATTTTATTGTCAACTACCGGAGAAGGCGCCTCTTCCAATAATTTCTGATGTCTCCTCTGAATACTGCAATCTCTCTCCCCCAGATAAACAACATGGCCGAACCGGTCAGCTAAAATTTGTATTTCTACATGACGGGGTTTCTCAATATATTTTTCAATATATACGCTCGGATTACCGAAATTTGCCTCTGCTTCTGCCTGGGCGGTTATAAAACTGCTGGCCAGCTTTATATCGTTATGGCAAATCCTCATCCCTTTTCCGCCGCCGCCGGCAGCGGCTTTAATGATTACAGGATAACCTATTCTTTGGGCGGTTTTCAGCGCATCTTCCTTGGATTTAACAGCCGAGGTACTCCCGGGTACAATAGGCAGGCCGAGCTTCTGCATCGTAGTCCGTGCCGCCATTTTATCTCCCATAAGCCTGATATTTTCCGGAGTAGGGCCGATAAATTTTATATGGCAGGATTCGCAGATTTCCGCGAAGTGAGGGTTTTCCGCCAGGAAACCGTAACCCGGATGTATTGCTTCTACATCGGTAATTTCCGCGGCGCTTATAATAGCGGGAATATTTAAATAACTTTTACTGCTTTGAGGCTGGCCTATACAGATTGCTTCATCGGCAAAACGCACGTGCTGGGAATTCTTGTCAGCTTCCGAATATACCGCTACCGTGCGTATTCCCATTTCGCGGCAGGCGCGGATAATTCTTAAGGCTATTTCACCGCGGTTCGCAATTAATATTTTGGAGAACATTAGGTAATATTCCTCAGACGGGTTCTATGATGAACATCGATTGCCCGAATTCCACAGGGTCGGCATTTTCAGCCAATATCTCTACGAGTTTACCCTTGACTTCGGATTTTATCTCATTCATCAACTTCATTGCTTCGATGATACAAACCACCTGCCCCGGCTCGATAACCTGCCCCACCTCAACATAAGGAGGAGCCTCGGGTGACGGCGCGCGGTAAAAAGTCCCTACCATGGGAGCTTTTATCTCCAGGGTTTTCGATACTGCTTTCTCCGATGAAGCAGAGAATTCTCCCGGCTGCTCGCCTGCCACTTTTTCTCTTTCAATTAATATTGGCGCATTAAGGCCTTCCGCTCCATAACCGGCTTTTTTTAACCTGATACGCATGCCTTCTTTTTCTATTTCCAACTCCACCAGGCCGTTGTCATTCATCAGATTTATCATTTCTTTTATCTCTTTTATATTCACCCTGCACCTTCCCTTTTAAATTATAACTTTTGTTTTTTTATTGATTGACCCTTTCTACATATGAGCCGCTGCGGGTATCCACTTTGATGAAATCTCCGGTATCAATAAAAAGCGGAACCTGAATAGTCGCTCCGGTGTCAATAGTAGCGGGCTTAGTCCCGCTCTTGGCAGTATCCCCTTTTATCCCGGGTTCGGTATGAATAATTTTAAACTCAATAAAATTAGGCAGATTAACATAAATGATTTCATCTTTATAATAATAGGCGGCTACTTCAAGGTTGTCTTTTAAAAACTTGACCTTGTCCCCCATGGATTCTTTGGCAATGCTTATCTCTTCATAATTATCCTGGTCCATAAAATTATACATATCTGCGGCAGAATACTGGTATTGCAGTTTTCTTTCTTCAATATAGGCTTCTTCTATCTTTTCATCGCCCCGGAAAGTCCTTTCCAGGACGTTATTATTTTTCAAGTTTCTCAATTTTGTGCGCACAAAAGCAGCGCCTTTGCCTGGTTTTACGTGCTGAAAATCTATAACCATATACACGTCGCCGTCAACAAGGATAGTTAAACCGTTTTTTATTTCATTTATCGAGAGCGCCACTTAAAACCTCCATTCCTGCCTTAGTTACCAGAACCATATCTTCAATCCTTATACCGAACTTACCGGGCAGGTAAACCGCGGGCTCAACCGTAAACACCATACCCGCTTTAAGCCCCCTATTTTCCTTTTTATTAATATACGGCTCTTCATGTACCTCTAAACCTATACCGTGTCCCAGCCCATGTCCAAAAAATGAGCCGTAGCCTTCTTTTCCTATATAGCCCCTGGCAGAGCCGTCAATCCGGCTTATAACCGCACCGGGTTTTATCTTAGCTAAGGCTGCCTTTTGAGCTTTAAGAACAATTTTATAGATTTTTTGGGCAAGAGAGTTCATTTTACCCGAGAAGAAAACCCTTGTCAAGTCAGATTTATAACCCGAATAATCCACTCCTAAGTCCAGAAGAACAGGCTCGTCTTTTTTGAGCTTTCTTTCCGAAGTTAAGTGGTGGGGGAAGCTGGAATTCGGCCCGGAGCCGACAATTATCTCAAACGAAGAAGCGCTTGCGCCGTTGTATCTTATAAAGCGTTCCAGTTCAGCAGCTACTTCTATCTCTCTGGCGCCCGGCACTATGAAATCTTTTATAAATCTAAAAGCCTTTATGGTTATTTCGGTTGCCTTTTTAATCTTTTCTAATTCTCCCTGTGTTTTTATTTGCCTTAACTCTTCAACCAAACCAGAGGTGGCAGCCAGACCCGCGTTATCATCCAATTCTTTCCTGATTTTCTTATAGGCGGTGAAATTAAGATGGCTTTCTTCAAAGCCGATGCATTTAAGGCGTAAGCTGCGGCAAATATCGGCGATTTTTTTAAAAACCGAGTTGTTCGTTTTTTCTACGGCAAAACCTTTAAGATTCTTTCTTGCTTCTTCTATATAGCGCGAATCTGTAATATAGACATTTTCTTTCCTGGATATTACCAGGTATGAATCACGGCTGCGTAATCCCGTCAGGTAGGAAATATTGGAAGGTGAAGATAGAATAAGTCCATCGATTTTTTCTCTGTCCAATTTGGAGTAAATATTCCGGATCCGTAAATTCATCTCTTGAGGCTATAGACTATTGGCCGTTACAGCAGGTCAATAAGCGCTTCGAGGCCGAGGTAATAGCTTTTAGGGCCGAAACCCAAGACAGTTCCTTTTACCACGGGGCTGATAAGAGATTTTTGCCTGAATTCCTCGCGGGAATAAATATTCGAAAGATGCACCTCAACCGTCAATATTCCGCACGCGGCGAGCGCATCCCTTATCGCAACACTGGTATGCGTATAGGCAGCCGGATTAATCAATAATCCGTCAAATCTATTCTTAGCTTTGCCGATTATATCTACGATTTCGCCTTCATAGCTGGATTGGAAAAATTCAAGTTTTACATTTCTTTTCTGGGCAATATTTTTTAATTCTTCATTTATCTGTTTCAAGGTAACCCTGCCGTAAATTTGAGGTTCTCTGGTGCCCAACAGGTTCAGGTTGGGGCCGTGGATTATCAGTATTTTTTTCATTTTTCAGCTTTCAGTCGTCAGCTTTCAGTCGTCAGCATTAAGCTGATAGCTGAAGACTGACAGCTGATAGATGAAACAATCATTCCGCTTCATCAATCAACATCACCGGAATTCCATCCCTGATGGGATACTTCTTTCCACACTTCTTGCAGACTATCTTATTATCTTTCAACTCCACGTCCGCCTTGCAAGCCGGACATGCCAGGATATCCAACAGTTCTTTATCAATCATTTCACATTACTGCCTTAATCTTGATGGCGCAATTTATTCAAAAGAGCTCCGGAAAAAAGAAAGTTTTTCCCCTCTTCATCCAGGACTAATTTATAAAAGTCGCATTTTATGCAATTGGCATATTTGTTGACAAATGAGCCCTGTTGTTCTCCTCCGCAAAATGTCCCCGCGATTACCCAACAAGCCCTGCCGCCATTCTTACCTTCATGAACTCCATTCAATTTTTTCTCAATAGAAGAAGGGCAAACTCCTAATTCATGAACTTTCTTACCGCCGGGCTGTCTTTCGCATTTCTTAAACTCCCAACAATTTAACTTCTCCATTCCCAGCACCCCCTTTTCGCTACTTGCCCTTTGTCTTGGATAAATACTGGACCCTTAACTCATAAAGCACGTTATCAATGAGGCTGTCTTCTTCGGTATTCAGGTTACCCTTTGTTTTCTCTTTTATCATCGCTAAGGTATCGATAATGAGCTTTGCCTGCGCAAGGTTTTCTTCTTTACGGTTCGTCACGGGATTAACCACTTCTCCCAAAGCAATAGCGCACTGAATGGAGAGGGTAGTAACAAAGAAATTAAAATCGGGTTCAAGAGGCAAAGACTCTTCTTCGCCGGAAGGATTAAGGTTTTCTTTGTCTTGTAGTTTTTCCTTTTCTACATTCTCTTTCCAGGTATCATCGCTCTTTTTATCTTTTTCTTCCATATTTCTAAGATATTACTATCCCGGCGTAACCAACGACACTGCTGGAATCGCCGGTTATATCGCCGCTGGTCTGATATTTGGCCAGAATTCCCTTCTTGGCGCCCAGTAATTTTACCGCCGAAAGCATAACCACGACAGGCGCGTAACCGCACATAGTTATATTAAACCTCCGGATCCTCTGCATCAGTCCATCTTCGTCCAAATTTAAAATCGCCTCTATCGCCTGTTTATCTTTCTTCTCCGCTTCAATTTGGGATTCATAGTGAGTCATATCAGAACTTGCCACGAGCATAACCGAATCTTTTATATTCAATTTGCTTATAACAGAAGCTATCCCCTCGCCAACCTTTTTAAGCTCAACTAAATTATTAGAAGCAACCGCAATAGGAACTATCTTAAAATCCTTCTTAAAGTATTGCAGAAAAGGCAGCTCCACTTCCAGGGAATGTTCATATAGATGCGCAAGCTCATCATCCTGCAAGTTTTCGCAAGCTGCCAGCAATGGCTTTGCCAATTCTTCATCGATGGCAATTTCGCCTAAAGGGGTCTGCCACTCTCCTTTTGTCATAATACTGAAAGGCGTTCCATAACCTGTATGATTAGGGCCTAAAAGTATTATCCTATCTTTTATATTAATCTGAGAAACGGTATAACCTGCCACAGGGCCGGAATAAATATATCCGGCATGAGGCAGCACACACCCATAGACATCGGATTTAGCCGCTTTTTTATCTATGAAGCTTTCTATTTGCTTCTTCAATTCCACGCCGGATGAAGGATAAAATTGTCCCGCGACCGCAGCTTTCCTCAAATTAGATTTTCCCATCGAAGACTGCCTCTAAAAATTCCTTGCTTTCTTTTACATCACGGGATGTGGCCGGATGATGCGCTTCAATAACTTTCAAGGTTTCTTTTTTAAGATATGGCACCAACCTCTTAAAATCAAACTCACCTTTTCCCGGTGCTTTATGGTCGGAACAACCGGTAACATCATGCAGGTGTATGCCTAACAGTGCGTCCTTGTATAAATCCAGCAAGTCTTCGTGTTTTAAAAACCCTAAATTTTCCATAACCCGGGCATGGCCTACATCGTGCCAGTAATAAACTTGAGAATCGCGGAATCTATCCAGGATTACGGCTATTTCTTCTAGAGAGGGTATTTCCCGGTAATAAAAACGTGTCTCGATACCTAAAAAAACTCCCTGCGCCTTGGCATAACGGTTTAATTCTTCCAGGCTTTTAAGCGTATTTTGCAAAAAAGTCCGGCAATTTTCCTGCCTCTCTTTTATTATATCGGATTTTAACTCCCGGTATTCTTTCGAGTTATTCAGGCCCCTGTTGTACAAATCAATCAGTTCCCTTGTCCTCTCCGCGATTTCTACCCTTCCGCAATGCAGGACAACTGCCTCAGCTTGCAGCCGGTTTGCGGTATCTATGGTTTTCTTAGTCTGTTCAATAGACTTCCGCCTCTCGTCATCGTTGGCAGAAGACATAGAGTAATAATCCGGCAGCGCGTCTTCTACTTTTATTCCTTCCGGTACGGGACAAAAGTTATGGATACTCTTAATCCGTATCTTGCGGCTCTCCACGAGCCTTCCGATACTTTCGACAATGCCGGAAGTAAGGTTAAAACTTAACTCTATTTCTTCGAACCCCAATTCTTTTATCTCAAAGACCAAACTTTGCCCATCAGTATGACGGAACGCATTCCACGCAGTAGAAATTATCAAACCCATACCTATCTCTTCTCCCGCATCTTCCTTCTTTTGCGTTCGCTGGGCTTCTGGTAATGCTTACGGTCCCTTATTTCTCTTAAGATTCCTTCCTGTTCAATCTGCCTTTTGAAACGCCGCATTGCCGACTCAAAGGAATCACCTTCTTTAATTTCAACTCTTGGCAATCTAATCATCTCCTTTCATGTTTTTCTGCGTTATTTTGAGGAATAATATATCATTGATTTTAAAGGGTGTCAATGCTTAAAAACACAAACCCGCACTGCAAAAGCCAATGCGGGTTTGGACAAGGGTCCTATGCGGGGATTACGGTCTCTAGGGTTTTAGTTTCAAGGCAGATGTAGTTTCCAGTTTGGCTATCCGGCCTTCCAGTTGAATAATATATAAATATGATTCCTCCAATTTTTCAAGCAGGAGCTGGTTCTGCTCAAAAATCTTTACTCCCTCTTTTTTTATTTGTTTAGTGGAAGGCATATCGGGAAGATGCCTATTATCGGCGATAAATTTCTTTAACTCCGGCAAAGGCAGCAACTCATACCCGGGCTCAAAGACATAATCAGGATTAATGTAAGCAGAACCGTTTTTACGTACATCGCCGCTGGTGTTTATGTCTCCAGCTACATCTAATCTGTAGGATGGATTCACCACACCGATCCCGACGTTACCCTCTACAATCAGGTTATTATCCGCAACACTGATTCCTGCACCGGAATAGTTTGTCCCTATCTTCATCCGATAAGCGGTTAATTCCCTATAACTGCCGTACGGGCTGGGATAATAAGTGGTGACGGTAACTGATTCTTGGGGAAAGCATAAAGAGAATAGACCCAATGTAAGAAATAGAGAAATCCCAAAGACATTAATGTATTTAAGCATAATCTGCCTCCTCTTTATTTGGTTGATTAAGGTTTTAGACATATTTTACAATAAATCTGCTTCAGTGCAATCTTTCTTTATCTTTTTCAATCTTAAAGAAACAACTTGATTTTTCAGGTTTCTATCTGATTTAACGCATACCCTTATATAATTATCAGTGTAGCCCTCCCAAAGCAGAGGATTTTCCTGAACTTTATCTTCTATCAACGCTTCTATCTTTTTGCCCAGGAATTTTTTCCGGTAAATATATGCGCATTCTTGAGCTGTCTCTTTAAGCTTAGAAATCCTTTCCCGGACTGTTTCCGGTTTTATTTTGTCAGGAAAATTATAAGCGGGGGTGTATTCCCTGGGACTATAAGGAAAGATATGCACCCGTAAAGGCAAAATTTCTTTAAGTAAACCGGCGGTGTGAAGGAAATTTCGTTCTTTCTCTCCCGGGAATCCTACCAACACATCTGTAGTAATGGCAATTTCCGGCACAGCGGATTTAATTTTTCTAAAAAGCCTGGAGTAACTTTTGCTTGAATACCCGCGGTTCATTTTTTTTAGTATTTTATCGTCACCGCTCTGAATGGGGATATGCAGGTGGCGGCATAATTTTTTCGAACAGCTCATTTTACGGATTAATCTATCCGAGATATCAGCCGCTTCAATGGAACTCAACCGGACGCGTAATAAACCGTCAATTCCTTCTATCGCATCAATAATATCCACTAAATCTCTCCTGGTTTTTAAATCTCTTCCGTAAGAACCGAGGCATATACCGGTCAGAACAATTTCTTTATAGCCGTTTTCTACGAGGCACTTCGCCTCTTTGATAATTTCGCCTAAAGGTTTACTTCTGGATTTGCCCCTCACCAGAGGAACCTTGCAATAGGAGCAAAAGTTATTGCAGCCATCCTGAATCTTTAAGAATGCCCGGGTATGGCCTTCAAAATAAGAAATACCTTTATTCGTTATATACGTTTGCGCGTTTATGCGTTTGCGCGTTTGCGCGTTTAGTTCGTTTAATAATTCAGGAATTCTATTTTTATTTTTGTTTTTAACAATTAAATGGACTCCGGGCTGCCGGGAGATATCAGCGCCATCTAACTCCGCAAGACATCCGGTAACGATAATTTTGGCTTTTGGGTTTTGGCGGTGGGCGCGATTGATATGATAAAGAGAATCCCTGTCTGCCTTATGAGTTACAGTGCAGGTGTTAATTATGTATATATCGGCTTTGCGCCTATCTTGCGCGTCTTTTAATCCCGCATCAAGCAAACGCTCCCTGATATTTTGCGTGTCGTATTGATTCGCCTTGCAGCCTAATGTGATGAATTTAACTAAATTCATAGTTCAAAATACCGGCGACATAAACAGCGGCGGTTTCAACTCTGAATACATAATCGCCGAAGGTTATTGGCCTAAAGCCGGCTTTTATTGCCATCGAGATTTCTTCGGGGCTGAAATCCCCTTCAGGGCCGATGAGAACCAACACACTCCCGGGCTTTTTTTGTTCAAGTATTTCTTTGAGCGTGTGGCGTTTTCCCGTTAAATTAGGGATAAGTTTTAAATCAAAATCCTGGGCGCGCCTGATTACTTCGTCAAAATCCGTGATTGCTTCCACAACAGGAACGGTGTTTCTCTGGCTCTGTTTGCTGGCATTTAACGCAATCTTCTGCCAGCGTTTTTGTCTGCCCGATTTTTTATCTTTATCAAATTTGACGATTACCCTCTGAGTCATTAACGGAATAATCCTGTCCACACCGAGCTGGGTAAGTTTATCAACGATATCGTCCATTTTGGATTTCTTGGGAACGGCACAACCTATGGTAATCGATACCTTGTTAGATTTATCGGACTTGCGGATATCTTTAACTTTTAAAACCACATTCCGTGAAGATAACGACTCTACTTGCACCTTGTAAACATTGCCTTTATCGTCAAAAACTGCCGCCTCATCCCCTGCTTCGAGCCGCAAAACATCCTTTAGATGATGCAATTCTTGGCTGTCCGAAATAATTATCCTATCCCGCGATACATTTTCACTGGCTGAATAAAACCTGTGCATTACATCCCTCTTTTGATTAACTGTATCCCCAAGAAAACAATAAACAAGCCGCATAAACGGATTAAGATGCGGTAATAAATTTCTTTCCTATCTTTTAACCACACCGGCATCAATCCCGTAAAAATCGCCAGGAATAAAAGCGGCGACAAGAATGTACCCGCGCCAAAAGCCAAGGCGTATATCAGGCTCTCTAACCACGTTTTAGAAAATAATCCGATGTAAGAAAGCAGGACGAAAAGCGGCGCACAGGGTAAAAGGCCAAAAACAATTCCTAAAACCGCGCTGTTCTTTTTTTCCTTTTCTAAAACATATTTATTCAATACCCGAAAGGGCCAGGTATCAATCTTTTTGTCCAGGACCAATAACAATCCCATTACGCAGATAAATACGCCCGCGGTTATAAATATATAACCCGAAAAAGCATGCAATAATCTTTCGGTCGTAAACTGTCCGAAGTAAAAGATTGCCAGACTCAAAAACAAATAGACCGATATTCTGGCGAAGGAAAATAAACTGTAGGCAAACAGCCCGCCATAGATATTTTTCTTTGTCGCCGCGATATAAGAAATAAGTACCGGGCCGCAGCTGGCTAAACAGGGGCCTGCGCCGAAGAGTAAACCTGTAAGGAATAAACCGATAATAATCCTAAACATACCGTTAGAGCCCCAGCGCACCAGCCACCAGTGCCCCAGTATTTCTTAACTGGGATTCTGGGACTCTGGGTAACCGGGGCACTTATATTAGTAACTTGCCTCTGAAAAGACCTCTGCGGTAAATATATAAATTTCGGTAGATTTGTCTTTCCAGCCATCCGCAGGGAGGCCTGCTTTATGGGCACACAGATATGAAAGGAATTCTTCTTTGGACCATCCTGTCTCCGTGGCTACCTGAGGAAGGAATACTCCGCTGTTGAATCCGCGCTTTACTAAAACTCCGTGGACGCCCAGTTGAATTTTATCTACTGAATCAATTTTTTCCATGGGAGAAAGAACGGATATCTCAATCTCTATATTTTTAAGTTCGTTTAATCCTACTTGAGCAAAGCGCGGGTCTCCCACCGCTGCCTCAATAGCCATATCCCTGACTGTAAGATAGAGAGGCTGCTTGCCGATGAGATTGCCTATACAGCCGCGCAAATCGCCGTGTTCGTGCAGGGTAACAAATGCCCCCATTTCTTTTACCAATACCGGATCAGCCTCTTTAATTTCCACTTTCGCCCCTGTTTCTAAATAAGATTCTATGGATTGGCGGGCAATATCAAGCAACTTTTTTCTTTGCTCTTTGTTCAACATAGTCCTGCCTCCTTTTTCGCTATCGATAACGCAGCTCATATAACCTACAGTCCACTCACCTTTCTTTCTTCTGCCTGTTACGATTGCAGAGTTAGTATGGTTTAAAACCGTTAGTTTATTGTGCCCTGATTCCCCGGATAAAATTAAAGTGGTTACCACAGGCAATCCGCCGCAGAGTTGTAACTTGCCGTCACGCAATCCATTATACAACCCTTCATAATCCATCTTTTTTAAATAAGAAAGGGTAAGGTTATCTATTATTTCCGCTTCATCGTAATCATAACCGTGATACATATCAGTAGAAGCGACAAGCAAAACATCTTTACGATTACCTATAGCCTCTTTAAGCGAATCCGCAAGCTTTCTACAGGCGGATAAACTACAGTCGCCCATAATAACCGGGACAATTTTGAATTCTTTCAAAACTTTCTGTAAAAAAGGCAACTGCACCTCCAGCGAATGCTCTTTTTCAAAAGCCCGGGGTTGGTAAGAAATTTCAATATCCCTGTTGAGTAATTTCCCGGTAAATTCTTTATCTATCTCTAAATCTCCCAAGGGAGTCCGGAATACGCCCCCCGGATAAACCGAAACACCGCCAAACCTGAAATAATGGCTGGGAGCAATAATTATTACGGTCTTATAAAGCTTATCTTTGAGCAGTTTATATCCGAAAGCGCAAACCTTCCCGGAAAAAGCATAACCCGCATGCGGCGAAATCAAAGCAAAAATATCGCCTTTTACAGCTTCAGGGTTTGCCGCATCGAGAAAGCTATCTATCATTTTGGATAATTCCCGGGGATTATCCGGATAGAACGCGCCCGCCACATTTGGCTCTTTGATTTCTTGGGAAAAACAGCTGACAGCTGACAGCTGACAGCTGACAGCTAAGGCAATTATTATTTTCTTTACTTCCATACTCCCTCTATCGTCTCTGCGCAGAATTTACATTTCCCATTTTCTAAATTAATTTGCGAAACCATATATCCTGAGCGCTGAATGACAATTTTTTTGCATCTTGGGCAGTAAGTATTCTCGCCTTCATGTCCCGGGACATTGCCGATGTAGACGTATTTCAATCCGCAGTCAAGGGCAATCTTTCTTGCTTTTTCCAGTGTTTCTACCGGAGTCGGAGTAAGCGCAATGAGTTTATACATTGGATAAAAACGGGAAAAATGCAGGACTGTGTCACTGCCTAAATTCTCTTTAATCCATAAGCACATCTTCATAATAGTATCCATATTATCGTTATATCCCGGTAAAACCAGATTAGTTATTTCCAAATGTATACCCTCTTCTTTTAATATCTTCAGGCTTCTTAAGACCGGCTCCAGAGTTCCTTCACAGACCTTGGCATAATAGTCGTCGGAAAAACCTTTTAAATCTATATTTGCCGCGTCAAGATATTTTGCCAGCTCCCTTAATGGCTTTTCATTTATATAGCCGCTGGAGTGCATAATGTTTTTTAAACCCGTTTGTTTAGCTAACTTAGCGGTCTCCAGCATATATTCGAAAAAGATAGTGGGTTCAGTATAGGTATAGGCAATAGTGGGAGAACCCGAATCAACAGCTTTTTTTACTAATTCTTGGGGTTGGAGGTAAACAAAATTCAGGTCTTCAGGTTTAGCCTGCGAAATATCCCAGTTCTGGCAGAATTTACATTTCAAATTACAGCCTGCGGTGGCAATGGAAAATGCTCCTGTGGCCGGGAGAAAATGAAACAGCGGCTTCTTTTCAATGGGGTCAATATGTATAGCAACCGTTTTGCCGAAAGATAAAGTATACAAAGTCCCGTCGCGGTTCTCTCTAATTCCGCAAAAGCCCCGTTTCCCGGGTCTGATTATGCAAAAGCGGGGACAAAGCCGGCACTGCACGCTTTTGTTTTCCAGCTTTTGGTAAAAAAGGGCTTCCTTGGGGACGGCTCCGGCTAAGATATCAGGCAAATAAAAACAAGCGGCGATTAGTCCGATAAAAAAAAATAAAACCGCAATTAGTCTCAACGAGTTTTTCATACTTCAATAAGATACTTACCTCGCTGCAATGCTCTGTCGCATTGCCACGCTCGTTAAGTATCTGGATACTCTAGAGGCACTCCGCTTGCTAAACCGCTTGTCGCGGTTTTTTACGCTCGCTTGAGTGCCACCAAATTTTTCCTTGTCGGAAAAATTTGGTGGAGCTGAGGAGGATCGAACTCCTGGCCTCCTCGTTGCGAACGAGGCGCTCTCCCAGCTGAGCTACAGCCCCAAATTAATTATTTTACTAAAATTGGTTATAATTTTTCATCAACGCCGTATTTTTTTAAGCGTTCGGAAAAATCATATCCTCTACATAGAGTACAAAGAAAAGGAACTTTTGATTTCGGGTCGTTGATTGTCCTGCGGAAGCGGCGGAATCTTTCTGAATCCCATATTTCTTTCATCGAACTTTTAAAAATATTACCGAAACTGTGTTCCCTTAAGATACCCCGTTTATTTGACATCAATATGTTACAACAGGGAATCACGTAACCGCCCATAATAATGTAAGGTTCCAGCCAGCATATACACTGTTTTATAGAAGGATTCCTCTTGGGTTCTGTGTGGCTTAGGAAAGTATTTAACTTGTATTGCCCGGTCTTTTCGATTACTGATTTTAAAACCTGTTCCGGTAATTCGTAAATGCTCAAATCTTTCACCTCGGGGAACTCCAGATTCCCTACAAAATCCACTCTGCCTCCCTCACCGAGCAGTTGACGCGGGCCGAAAGATGCAACCAAATCAAGAAAATCAGCCATTTCTCCTACGTTATGCTTCATTACAATATACCTGAAACTTATTTCCGGAAGCAGGGATTTTTTCTTTTTCTTCAACTCGATAAACCTATTTATATTTTTTAACACCCGGCCGAAATCACAGCCGACCCTTAATTTTTCATAGGTTTCTTTGGTAGAGCCATCCAGCGAGAGATAAACTCCTTCTATCCGCAAATCAATTAATTTTTCCAGGCAATCAGGAGGAATATGGTCAAAAGAATCCACTAAGTAGACACAAATGTTTTTCTTTTTTGCATACTCAAGCATTTTTATATATTCGGGGTTGGTAAAAGCCGAGCCTTCTCCGGTCAAATGCAGCCACCTTAATTTCGGAAACTGATTTACAATGAATTTGAATTCATCTAAACTCAAATGGCGCTCTTCCTGGTCTTTCCAGTAGGTGTGTTCGCACATAATGCATTTTCTGGGGCAAATCGTGGTTACTTCTATTTCCACATATCTGGGCAGCGGCGCAAATTTAGGAAAGCTTCTCACGAATGAATTAAACAAGATATAAAAACCCGCACCCGCACCTTCGCCGACCGGCACAAAAAATTTGGTATAGAAAAAATTATATGCCGCGAGCGGGGATTTATTGAATAAAAGATAAAAAAAGGTCCTGATATAGCTTCTTGCCATCCTATAAGCGATGGAAAGAATATATCTTGGACCAAAAACATTGGAGGTGGTAAATATGCCTCCCGGGATAAAATTAAGCCATGTGTTCAATAGCTTCCTTATCTTTTTCATATTGATTATATATGCGCGAAATAGCTCTCTGTCCGTTTCATCTCTTCTTTTGAATTCACGTTCACATACCTGTCGCAGATAATAAAACTTTTAACAATACGGCCGTCATCGATTGCGCATTGTATCAGATCAGGTAATTCTTTTTCATGCCTGTTCTGGTTTATGGGCGTTTTCGGGATATAATCGAATATTTTATTATTGAATATGCAGTTTCCCGTGCCCATAAGGTCATTAAAAATATAGTTCGGTTTCTCAATAAGCCGGAAGATTTTTTTATCCTTTGATTGTATCACGGTATATGTTTTTTTTACCAGGTCCTTAGCGCTTACATGGACCATCCCGCAGAGGGCAAAGACTTTTTTAAGCTTAAAGTTTTTAATAAATTCTTTATGCCGCGGGCGTATCATTAGTTCATCGCCTAACATAAGCATAAAATCCGAAGGACCTACGGCGGCTTTCGCGCATTCTATCGCATGCACCAGCCCTTTCCGCTCTTCTTGTTTTACATATTTTATTTTCTTTCCTTTATACGCTCTGCCGTAACGTTTTATTATATTATTTGCCTTATAACCAACGACAACAACTATCTCTTCGATTTCTTCAAGCCCCCAGGCGCAATCCAGGCTGTATTCAAGCAAAGGTTTCTCCCTGAGATTGAGCATACATTTATTTAAGCCCCTGGATATCCTGCCTAAACGCCTGCCTCTTCCTGCTGCTAAAATAAGCGCTTTCATTTTTTCTTAGTTAAATAAAGCTATATTAGCCTTTATCCAGCCGATTAACCTCTCAATACCCTCTTTAGGCCTTATTGCCGGCGCCCAGCATAATTGCCGTTTTGCCTTTTTAATATCGCAGACAAAATATTTAAGGTCGCCTAAGCGTTCCTTATCAAATTTAACCTTTATTTTCTTTTTTAGTATCTTAGAGATTAATTCTATGCTCTCTAAAAGTGAAATCATATTCTCTTTGCCGCCGCCGATATTATAGATTCCCGGCCTGGGATGGCGATAAAAAGAATCAAATGCCCTGACGACGTCCCGGGCAAACAAAATATCCCTGACTTGCTTGCCTGTCCCGTAAATGACTATCGGTAAATCCGTGATTGCGCGGATGCAGAAGTTCGCCACCCAGCCGTGGTCTTCGCCGCCTAACTGCCGCGGGCCGTATAAACCTGTCAGCCGGAAGCTGGCAGCCTTAACTTTATAAGTATCGATGTAGGTGCGCATATAAATATCCGCCGATGCCTTCGAAGCGTGTAAAGGCGTAATGGTGCCGGTAAGTGTCGGATAACTTTCGTCTATTGCTATGGGTTTCCTGACATAGCGCGTTTTTGCCTCGCTGAGCTGGCGGTTAATTTCGTTACCATAAATATGGATGGTAGCGCAGGAAACAACGGGTATATCAAATCTCCTTGCCGCTTCCAGGACGTTTATAGCCCCTAAAACATTGGTGCTAAAATCCAATTCCGGCTCCTCAATGCTTATGGTCATTGCCGGCTGCGCCGCGGTATGCAC
>Ga0315268_10000911_pt1 | contig 34474 bp, 17 predicted proteins | sample C1_top_MG_FD_204535 | JGI IMG/M metagenome (GOLD analysis project Ga0315268, IMG submission 204535) | Sediment microbial communities from Yellowstone Lake, YNP, Wyoming, USA - C1_top | ecosystem: Environmental > Aquatic > Freshwater > Lake > Sediment | place: USA: Wyoming | collected 2017-08-01
ACACCCCAACATCCTGCAGTGGCAATGGACGGGAAGCAAGAGACGACGACATGCAGACATCCTCGATCACCCTCGTACACTAAACTCCGGGACGATCGGGGTCTCACTCATATTGGCAGAGAGGGCATGGCGAGGAAAATGGCGGCGAGCGCCGTCGTGCTGGTGCGTTGACGTGACATGACAACCTCAGGAGTTCGGGAAGATGCGGTGAGCCGAATGAGCGGCTCCATTGCTCTCGCACAACCATCACACCGAAGGCGTACTCCCTCGGCGCGACACGACTTTCCCCGACTCGTTGACGTCGTGTGGCTACTACGCGCCGAGCTCAACCCCATCGAGAAACGAGGAGAGTTCATTCACCCAATGCCGCGACGTCGCGGCATCGGCCAATCCGGCCTCACGCTCGATCGCGGTGCCGATGTCCGTAATGCTCTGGAAACCATAGCTGGCGCCGGTGCCCCGCATGTTGTGCCCAAGGCGCTGAACAGTCTTCATGTCGCCCTGCACAAGGGCATCAAGCATGGTGACCACATCCTTTCTGCGGTTCTGCAGGAAGATGGGGACGCGAGCGATGATCGCGGGACTTGCCGGCGGCACCACATGATTCCTCGGTCGCTCCTCTGCCATCTTCGCCGGTGCCACGCTGGACACGTCCCTGATGGCCTGCAGCAGCAACTCCCGCTTGATCGGCTTCGTCAGGAACTCCGTGCACCCCGCCGCCAGAAACTTCTCCCGATCCCCCTTCAACGCCGACGCCGTGAGCGCGATGATCGGCGTCGGAGGACGGTCGTTGGCCCGTTCCCAGGTCCGAATAGTGCGCGTCGCCGTCAGGCCATCCATCACCGGCATCTGCCTGTCCATCAGTACGAGGTCGTACTTTCCTGCGGCAAAGAGTTCGCAGCCAATGGCGCCATTCTCGGCGATGTCGATCACGTACGGTGTGTTCGCCAGGTAGGCCATGGTGATCACGCAGTTGTCGGCGGAATCTTCGACCAGCAAAATGCGGAGCGCGCGCAGCGACAACTCGGGATCAGCGCCGCTCACTTTGTCTTCCTGCTGCGGCGTCCCCGCCCAGAGTTCGAACGGCACGGAAAACGAAAAGGCGCTGCCTTGGCCAACGACGCTGTCGGCCCAGATGCGCCCGCCCATGAGTTCCACCAGGCGTTTCGAAATCGTGAGACCCAGTCCCGACCCTCCGAACCGGCGCGTGGTGGACGTGTCGGCCTGATTGAAGCGCTCGAACACGCGACCCAGCTTCTCGTCGGGAATACCGATACCGGTGTCGGTAATGGAGAACCGCAGGGTCGCCGGGCCGGCAGAGTCAGCCTCCATCGACACGTGCAGCGACACCGTGCCGGTTTCCGTGAACTTCACCGCGTTGCCCAGCAAGTTCAACAGCACCTGTTGCAGTCGGGTCGGGTCGCCCATCAGCTTCGTCGGAACGTTCGGCGCAATCCCGCACACCAGCGACAGTCCCTTTTCCTGCGCCCGAGCCGCCACCATCTCGGCCACCTCCTCCAGCAGGCCGTTCAGCGCAAAGCCGGTCTGCTCCAGCTCGAGCTGCGACGCCTCCACCTTGGACAAATCGAGGATGTCGTTGACAAGGCTCAGCAGGTTGCCGCCGGCACGGCGGAAGATCTGCACGTACCGCTCCTGTTCCTCGGACAACTCGGTCTTGGCGAGCAGATCGGCGATGCCCATGATGGCGGTCATCGGCGTGCGGATTTCGTGGCTCATGCTCGCCAGGAAATCGGACTTCGTCTGGTTCGCGCTCTCGGCAATCGCCTTGGCCTGCTCCAGCTCCGCCTCCACCCGCTTGCCCTCGGTCACATCGCGGGCCGAGGCGAAGACACCCTGCAGTCTCCTGTCCCGGTCGTAGAAGGTGGTCGCGTTGTACGATACCACGGTTTCCTTGCCGTCTATCGAACGGGCGGTCAACTCGTAGTTCGTCACCTGCTTCGCGTTCAGCGCAAGCGTGATCGCCGCCTCGGCCCGTTCGGTGTCGGTGAAGAACTTCTTGAACGGCGCACCGATCAGCTCATCGCGCGTGCAGCCGGTGAGTTTCTCCATCTGCGAGTTGAGGTCGGTGATGATGCCCGACGGGTCGGTGGTCATGATCGCGTCGATGTTGCTCTCGATGAGCGAGCGCGTGTAGAACTGCTGGTCGCGCAGCCGCTGGTCGAGCTTCTTCCGTTCCTCTTCAACGAGCTTGCGCGCCGTGTTGTCGGTGCCGATCAGCAGGTAGCCAATGATCGCGTTCTGCGCGTCGCGCAGGGCGGTCACCGACACCACGGCCGGGAACCGGCTGCCGTCCTTGCGGATGTAGGTGAGTTCGTAAATATCCTCGATGCCGCGCGAGGCCTTGAACACCAGCGCCTCGAACCCCGGCGTGATCGGCGTGCCGAGTTCCGCGCTCAACGCCTTGGCGCGAGCGATCACTTCCGCGGGATCGGAAATGTCGGCCGGCGTGATCAGGTTCATCACCTCAGCGGCAATATAGCCCAGCATCTGCTCGGCGCCGACGTTGAAGATCTGGATGACGCCCTTGGCGTCGGTGGCGATGCTCGAAAAGTTGGCGCTGTTGAAGATTGCGCTCTGCAGGGCCCCGGCCTTGAGCAGCGCCTCTTCCGCCTGCTTGCGCGCCGTGTTGTCGGTGCCGATCAGCAGGTACCCGATGATCGTGTCGTCCGCGTCGCGCAGCGCCGTCACCGACACCACGGCCGGGAACCGGCTGCCATCCTTGCGGATGTAGGTCAGCTCGTAGATGTCCTCGATGCCGCGTGAGGCCTTGAACACCAGCGCCTCGAACCCCGGCGTGATCGGCGTGTCGAGTTCCAGGCTCAACGCCTTGGCGCGCGCAATCACTTCTTCGGGATCGGAAATGTCGGCCGGCGTGATCCGGTTCATCACCTCGACGGCCGTGTAGCCCAGCATTCGCTCGGCGCCGACGTTGAAGATCTGAATGACGCCCTTGGCATCGGTGGCAATGCTCGAGAAGTTGGCGCTGTTGAAGATCGCGCTCTGCAGGGCGCCCGCCTTGAGTAGCGCCGCTTCGGCCAGCTTGCGCGCGGTATTGTCCGTGCCGATCAACAGGTAGCCGATGATCGCGTCGTCCGCGTCCCGCAGAGCGGTCACCGACACCACGGCGGGAAAGCGGCTGCCGTCCTGGCGGATGTATGTCAGTTCGTAGATGTCCTCGATGCCGCGCGACGCCTTGAACACCAGGGCCTCGAAGCCCGGCGTGATCGGTGTGCCAAGTTCAACGCTGAGCGTCTTGGCGCGCGCAATCACTTCCTGCGGATCCGAAATGTCAGCCGGGGTGATCCGGTTCATTACCTCGACGGCCGTATAGCCCAGCATCCGCTCGGCGCCGACGTTGAAGATCTGAATGACGCCCTTGGCGTCGGTGGCAATGCTCGAGAAGTTGGCGCTGTTGAATATCGCGCTCTGCAACGGCCCCGCTCGCAGCAGGGCGGCCTCGGTTTCCTTGCGGGCGGTGATGTCGCGCACGATGCCCGTGAAGTACCGCTCGCCGCCCAGCATCATGTCGCTGACAGCCATCTCGATCGGCACGGCACTGCCGTTCTTGCGTCGGCCCAGCGTTTCGCGCCCGAGCCCCTTGGCGCGCGCTTCGTCGCTGGGTCGGTAGAACTCCAGCGCGCTGCCGAGCTGATCTCGCGAAAGCTCCGGCACGAGCAGACTGAACTCCTTGCCGGTGAGCTCTGCAGCGGAGTAGCCGAATATTCGCTCGGCGGCAGGGTTGGCTTTGGCCACCAGGCCACCACTCGCCTCAAAGGTAAGGATGCCATCCGCCGCGGTCCCCAGCACTGCGTCGATCAACGCAACGCTGTCGCTCAACTTCTGCTGCGCCGCGTATTCGGCGGTGACGTCGCGGAATACCAGTACTGCCCCGATGACCTGGCCGGTACGGTCGCGAATGGGGGCGCAACTGTCGGCGATATCGCACTCGGAGCCATCACGGGCAATCAGCACGGTATGGTTGGCGAGGCCGTGCACCGTACCCTTTTCCAGGGTATCCGCCACCGGGATCACAGCGAGATGCCGCGTTTCCTTGTTGACGATCCGAAAGATATCGGCGACCGGGCGACCATTTGCCTGCGCTGCCGTCCAGCCGGTGAGTCGTTCGGCCATGGGATTCAGGCCGGCCACCCGCGCAGAGGCATCGGTGGTCATCACCGCATCGCCAATGGAGGCGAGCGTTACCTCGAGCTTCTCCTCGCTCTCGGCCAGCGCCGAGTTGGCCAGCTGCAGTGCGGCATTCACGGACTCCTGCATAATGAGCGATTTTTCTGTTTCGTCGTGCTCCACATTCGCCAGACGCTGCCGCGCGCGTTGATTCACCCACAAGGCGAAGGCGATCGCACAGAGCAGTGCCAGCACGCTGGCCGCTATGATGAGCGACAGCAGCCGGCGCAGGTTGGCGGCGACCGCGTCGTCACGATGCGCCAGCGAAGCCTCTTCATGCGCAATCGCGACACGCATCGCCCCACGAATCGCGTCCATCTGTGTTCTGCCCTCGCCTTTGCGCACGAGCAGCTGGGCGCCTGCTACATCCCCGATGCGGCGAAGCTGTATGAGCCGCGCCGTCCCCGCCAGCTTTGCATTCAGCAAATGAGTCAGTGCGTCCAGGTCTGCTCGGGTTTCGTCATCGGCGCTCAGTCGGCGCAGCGTACCCAGGCGCACGGTGATGCTGTCCCGCACGGCCAAATACGGCTTCAGGAAGGCCTCGTTCCCTGTCAGTAGATAGCCGCGCTCACCGGTCTCGGCGTCCTTCATTGCCGACAGTAATTCGTTGGCGCCACCGATGACAACGAGGCTGTTTCTCCGTGCGGCCTCAGCGTTGCTGAGTTGACCGAACGTCTGCAGCAGAACGGCGGATCCGATCAAGACCAACAGGACTGCTGCGACCAGAGCGAGAACGGGCTGTTTCGTCAGCTTCATGGAAGCGGGTGTCTCCCGCCAGCAATGCGTAGTGACTGCTGGCCGAGGGCGTCCGCGAGGCGTCACAACCCAAGCTGGAGTGTCGCCGTCCTTCTGGCCACACTATAGATGTACTCAAACGCGCAGGTTCGTGCGTCGGGGATGGGCACACGGAATGACTTTGCCTCCGCTTGGTGAGCGCGCCTACTTCGCGCCGCGCGGCCGCTTGGGCTTGTTCACTTTCGGCCGGCGTCGCGGGTCGTCCGGTCGGCCCCGCGACGGGTCGTCGTCGCCTGGCGGTGACTCGATGCCGGACGAGCGGGCACGCCGCGCGACCCCGACTCGTGAGCCGGGGAGGGCGGGGCGATGTTGAGGAACGCGAGGGCGCGTGAAACGGCGAGGGGCTCGCGGGTAGTTGCCGATGCGTGATACGATGCGTGCTGCGATGGGCGACGTTGCGTGCTACGCGCCACGGACGCGCCGGTCGAGGGCGGACTGCGCGCGCCAGGCCGAGCCGCTGCAGTCCCCGCAGCCCATGCGGCGGCGCGCGTGCGCAGGTGCGTCAGAATCTGATCGATCACCGACGCCTGCGTGATGAAGGCGACCATCCGCATGGTGCCGTGGCACGTCGGGCACACGAGCGGGTCGACCTCGAAGATCTGTCGCAGCAACGCCGCCCACCGGCGCGTCGCCTCGGTGGGCGCGAGCCGCGGCGTGGTCACGAGCGGTACGGGCGCATCGGCACCAGCGGGTTCCGCCTGGCGGCGCATGCCGCGCGGGCGGTTGGCATACCAGCCATAGTACCGCGTGGTGACCTGCCCCTTGTCGGGGATGTGGACCAAGACCCGCGCGAGAAACTCCAGCGCTTCGACGGTCTCGGTGCCGGCGGTGGGGCCCTCGGACTTGTCGGAGCGGTAGGTCACCGCCGCGGCGGCGCGGTCGTACGTCAGCCGCTCGAGGGCCACGGGATTGCGCGCGCAGTAGCGTGCGAGACGCGTCGCGAACACCCGATCGTCGTCGGGAACCCATACCGCCGTATGCACATGGAACCCCGAGTGCGGCCAGGTGAGCATCCCCGTGGCCTGGTCCTCGTCGAAGAGTTCCAACCGCACGAAGAGCCGCAGCACGGCGCGACGGAATGCCTCAGTCAACCGAACCGTATCATGGATCGGCCACGACACGAACGTGCCATCGGGCCGGAAGCCGCCATCGGTGACCAGGAGGTGCAGGTACGGGTGCCAGTTGGCGCGCGAGCCGTGCGTCTGCAAACAGGCGACGATCCCCACGGCGAGGTCGCGCTCGCCCGTCAGCGTGCGGATCGCGGCGGTGAGGGTGCGCGCGGCGACGCGCGCGATGTCGCCGAGTAGGCGGCGGCGGTACAGGCAATACGCGCGGAGCCGCTTGGGGATCGCGAGGACGACTTGCCGGTGCGGCACAGGTGCGAGGAGCGTGGTGTCGAGCCACTGAGCCCAGATCGCGAGACGCTTCGCGTGGCAACTGGGGCAGAAGTACCGGCACTTGCAGGAGAACGCGAGCAGGTACTCGTGGGCACAGGCGTCACACCGGATGCGCGCGAACCCGTGCTCGAGGATGCCGCAGGCGAGGAACTTGTCCGCGACCTCGTCGACCACGGGGCGCCACGGGCCATACTCGCGCGCGAAGCGCTCGTCGTACACCGTCTGCAGGCGGGAAAGATGATCCTGCACCAGCCGAAACAACGGCGACGCCTGCGGGCGCCGGGGCTTGTAGACGCCGAGGGCCACCGGCGCCGTCTGTGCCGCCGCGTGTGCCATCTGCCCCATGCGCGCTCCCAGACCGTGAAGCGTCGAGCATACGGGGCACCGGTACGGTGGCTGTCACCATCGTATTGCGCTACGGGCCGAACGGCCGCATCGGTACTGCTCGGGAGCAGCGGATGACGTCACCTGTCTCGTCGCACCGATGCTTTCGTGGAGACCAACCGGTGCCAGTGGACCGGTTCGCAATCGGATGTACCACAATGCAGTCAATTGGTGACGGAACCTTTCGCGCGGACGGCGAAGTTGGAGCGTGACCTATTGCCTTCCTCATCTCGCCGAGCGTACCCTATGGGCATGCCTGCCACGTCGCAGCACTACTGGACTCCGGCCGACTTGCGTGCACTTCCCGACGACAGTCTGCGGCACGAGTGCATCGACGGAGAGCATATCGTGACGCCGGCCCCGCGCGCACCGCATCAGCGAGCGGTCGGCACGCTTTTTCGCGCGATGGGCGACTACCTCGATGATCAGCCTGTCGGCGAAGTGCTCTTCTCGCCCGCCGACCTCGAACTCATCGACGGCAATCTCGTGCAGCCCGATGTCTTCGTCACGAGGCGCAACGCTGCACTCGGCACTCCGCGCGATTGGCCGGACATGCGTGCCCTGCACGTCGCCATCGAAGTCCTTTCGCCGTCCACCGCGCGCTATGACCGCGGCCTCAAGCGGCGGTTCTTCCAGCGTGCCGACGTCGGCGAGTACTGGATATTCGATCTCGAAGCCCGCCTCGTGGAACGTTGGCGGCACGGGGCGGACCGCCCCGAGATCGCGTCCGACATTCTCGAATGGCAGCCGGAGGGCGCCGAGCGCGCCTTCGTCCTCGAGTTGCCGGCCTTCTTCGTGGCCGTGCTGGGCGACTGAGCGTTTGTCGCTGCCGCGCCGAGCGCCTCTTCGAAGAGCGCAGGCAGATCGATCAGTTCATTGCCGGCCGTGCGCACCCTTGAGATTCGCAGCGATTAGCTTTCGCTTCCATGGTGCCCACCGCTCATCGACTTGCGCGTGCGTTGAAGCCTGGGCGCTCCTTGCGTTCATCGGTGTCATTTGCGGGGGCGGGAGGAACGGGCCGAAGAAGGATGACCAGAACGCTTCGCCTGATCGCCCTGTGTGCCGCCCTGCTCGCCACCCGCGCGCAGGCGCAGCAGCTGCTCGTCCCCATGGACGACGCGCAGGCGAATCATCTCAAGGCGTATGGCGTGACGTTCAACGCCCTCACCGAGGGGGTGCGCGCCGAGTGGCTCATCAATTACCGCGGCGGTGCGTTCCTGCTGCCGGACGTGCCGTTCGTGCGTCGCCGCGCCGCGCTCGACGGCGTGACGTTCGAGGCGGTGGGCGACGCCGCGGTGACGGCCATCCGCACCGAGATCGCCAATAGCAACGCCGACGCGGTGCCGCTGGAGAAGGCGCCGCGCATTGCGGTGTACTCGCCGCCCAATTCGCCGCCGTGGGACGACGCCGTCACGCTGGCCCTGCGCTATGCCGGCATTCCGTACACCCGTGTGTGGGACGACGAGGTGCTGGGGCAGGACCTCGCGCAGTACGACTGGATCCACCTCTTCCACGAGGACTTCACCGGCCAGCTCAACAAGCTGTACCTGAGCTACCGCGACGCCCCCTGGTTCATCGACCAGCGCGAACGCGACCTGACGACGGCGCGCCGGCACGGCTACGCGTCCATTCCCGCGCTCAAGAAGGCGGTCGCGGCCAAGCTGCGCGCGTTCGTCGACCGCGGCGGCTTCCTGTTTGCCATGTGCGGCGCCACCGAGACGCTGGAACTGGCGCTCGCGTCGCAGAACGTGGACATCGCCTCGCCGTACTCCGACGGCACGCCGATGGACCCCGATGCCGACAACAAGATGGACTGGGCGAACACGATGGCCGTCGCCCGGGCGCATCTTGAGATGTCGGCCGGCGTCAATGCGATGAGCGACATCGATGGCCATCAGGTGAACGTGCCGGCGCGCCGCCAGCCACTCGGCAACTTCCAGCTCTTTGCGTTCTCGGCCAAGCTCGATCCCGTCGCCACCATGCTCGTGCAGGATCATCGTGCGGTCATTCCCGATTTCTACGGCGTCACGACGTCGTTCACGCGCAGCGTGCTGCGCCCGGCGGTGACCGTGCTGGCCTACGAGGATGGCGCGCCCTGGGTGAAGTACATTCACGGCGACCTCGGCAAGGGGGCCTGGACCTACCTCGGCGGCCACGACCCCGAGGATCCGCAGCACAACATCGGCGCGCCGCCCACCGACCTCGCGCTGCATCCCAACTCGCCGGGCTACCGCCTGATTCTCAACAACGTGCTCTTCCCGGCGGCCAAGAAGAAGCCGCACAAGACGTGAGCGGAACGGGACGGGGCACGGGGAGAGGATCGCCGTGACCGCGGGCGAAGCACGCCTCGGCGCGCGGGCCGCGGGCGCGATCCGCACGGCCGTGCACATGGCCGGCGGGCGCGAGGTCTGTTTCGTCGGCACCATGGATGCCGCGGGGCAGTTGCAGTCGGCTCGCGCCGTGGCGCGCGGCGACGCCCGCAGCGTGCTGGCGCTGCCGGGCTTTGCGCGGCGCGGCGAAGTCCTCGTGCACAATCATCCGTCGGGCGTGCTCGATCCGTCCGACGCCGATCTCGACGTGGCGGCGCGCCTGCATGACGACGGCATCGGATTCGCCATCGTCGACAACGAGGCGACGCTCCTGTACGTGGTGGTGGAAGTGCCGCGGCCCGAGGCGGAACATCCGCTCGACGCCGACGCGGTGGCCGGCCTGCTCGATGCGCACGGCCCCATCGCGGCGCATCTCGGACGCTTCGAGGACCGCCCGACGCAGCGCGACATGGCGGCCGCCATCGCCACCCTGTACAGCAAGGGCGGCATCGGCCTGCTCGAGGCGGGGACGGGCGTGGGCAAGTCGCTGGCCTACCTGGTGCCGGCGCTGCGCTGGGCCGCGGCCAACGGCGAACGCACCGTCGTCTCCACCAACACCATCACCCTGCAGGAACAGCTCGTCGGCAAGGATCTGCCCATTCTCCAGCAGGCGCTCACCGACCAGAAGGTGCGATTCGCCCTGCTGAAAGGATGGCACAACTACCTCTGCCGGCAGCGCCTCGAAACGGCATGCGCCGAGGGCGCGTCGTTGTTCGAGGAGGGGCTGGCCGGCGAACTCGACATGCTCGTCGCCTGGGCGGCGAAGACGAAGGATGGGTCGCTATCCGACCTGGCGACCCCGCCGCGCGGCGACGTCTGGGACGAAGTAGCGGCCGAGGGCGATCTCTGCACCCGGATGCGCTGCCCGCACTTCGATAATTGCTTCGTCTTCGCGGCGCGCCGCCGAGCCGCCGAGGCCGACGTGGTGGTGGTGAATCATCACCTGTTGATGGCCGACATCGCGGTGCGCCGCTCGAGCGGCAACTGGAGCGAGGCGGCGGTGCTGCCGCCCTTCACGCGGCTCGTCATCGACGAGGGGCATCACCTCGAGGACGCGGCTGCCGCGCACTTGGGGCACACGGTATCGCGGCGCGGCCTGCAGCGGCTGTTCGCGCGGCTCGAGCGCAAGGGCAAGGGGCTGCTCCCCGCGCTCGAGCGCAAGCTCGCACGCGGCACCGACCTGCTGAGCGTCGCCTCGCTCGACCTCGTGCGCGTGCGGCTCGTCGACAGCACGCGGGCGGCGCGCGACAAGGCGCAGATCGTCTGCGATCTGCTCGACGCATGGCTGCAGGGCCGCGACGAACCGCAGGTGCGGTTGACCGACGCGTTCGACGACGATCCGATCTGGCGCGGCGGGCTGGGCGCCGCCCTCGACGACCTGCTGCGCGAGATCGCGCTGCTCGACGACGGTTTGCGCACCGTGGGAAGCCGTCTCGAAACCGAGCCGGCGCGCGCCGACGAACTGGCGCCGCTGCTCGGCGAAATTCGCGGCGTGTCGCGGCGGCTGCAGCACGCGGGCGACGCGCTACGCGGCGCGCTGCGCAGCGGGCGCGACGCCGATCAGCTGGTGCGCTGGCTCGAGCGGCGTCCCGGCGACGGGAACATCGGCGCGGCGTCGGTGCCGCTCGACCTGGCGCCGATTCTCCGCGAGAGTCTGTTCGTGCGCCTCGAAACGGCGATCGTGACGAGCGCGACGCTTGCCACCGGTGACGGTTTCACGTTCATCGCCCGGCGCCTTGGCCTCGACGACGAACGCACCGAGCCGGTGACGCGCCAGTTTGCGTCGCCGTTCGATTATGCCACGCAGGCCGTGCTGGCGGTGCCAAGCGACTTCGTGGCGCCCAACACCGACGGCCGCGCGCACTTTGGCCAGGTGATGACCGCCGCGCACGATCTCGTCGAGGTGGCGGACGGCGGCGTCTTTCTGCTCTTCACCAGCCACCGCGACGTGCGCGAGGCTGCCGCGACGCTGCGGTCGCTCGACGTCGAGTCGCGCTGGCCGCTGCTCGTCCACGGGGAAGCGCCGCGCGATCAGCTGCTGCGCCGCTTCCGCGACCATGGCAATGCCGTGCTCGTCGGCACGTCCTCGTTCTGGGAAGGCGTCGACGTGCCGGGGCGCGCGCTGCACGGGCTGCTGCTCGCACGCATCCCGTTCCGCGTGCCGTCCGAACCCGTGACGGCGGCGCAGTGCGAGGCGATCGAGCGCGCCGGGGGCGACAGCTTCATGGAGTACATGGTGCCGCACGCCGCGCTCCGGCTGAAACAGGGCTTCGGCCGGCTCATCCGGTCGGCGGCCGATCGCGGCGCGGTGGTGCTGTGCGATCCGCGGGTGCTGCGCAAGAACTACGGCGCCCGGCTGCTCGAGGCGCTGCCGCTCGCCCGCCGCGCGGTGGCGCCTTGGCCCTCGCTGCGCGAGACGCTGCGCGACTTCTACGCCAATGCACCTTTCCGCGCCTGACGGGGTAGATTTCAGGCCATGACTCGACCCGGAAAAATCGTCTGCGTGGGGCGGAACTACCGCGAACACGCCAAGGAACTCGGCAACGAGGTTCCCACCGCGCCGCTGCTCTTTCTCAAGCCCCCGTCGGCGGTGGTCGCGCCGGGCGCGCCGATCGTCATGCCCAAGGCGTCGCACCGCGTGGACTTCGAGGGTGAAGTCGGCGTGGTCGTCGGCACGAGCCTGCGGCGCGCGACGCCGGCGCAGTGCGCGGCCGGCATTCGCGGCATCGTTGCGCTCAACGACGTCACGGCGCGCGATCTCCAGAAGAGCGACGGACAGTGGACGCGCGGCAAGGGGTTCGACACGTTCTGCCCGCTCGGTCCCGAATGGGCCGGGGTGCCGCCGCTGCACGACATCACGGTGGTGACGCGCGTGAACGGCGACGAGAAGCAGCGCGGGAACACGCGCGATCTCGTCTTTCCGATTCCCGATCTCCTGTCGTATATCAGCTTCGTGATGACCCTCGAACCGGGCGACCTCGTGGCCACCGGGACGCCGGCCGGGGTCGGCCCGCTGCAGCCGGGTGACGTGGTCGAGGTGGAGCTCGTGGGCTACAGCCTGGTGCGCAACCCGGTGGAAGCCGAAGCGTGACGGCACGGCCGCCGCGCGGCGCCACGGCGTTTGCCGTTTCGGTCATCCTGCACGTGGTGATCGGCGCCGTGCTGCTGCGCGTGATCACGACGCCCAACGCGCTGAACGCGCTGTTCAGCAGTTGGGGCAGGGCGGCGCCCGTCGAGCGCATCGGCTTTCTCGCGCTGCCGCGTTCGCTGGCGCCGGCGCAGGCCGCGAAGTCGGGCGGCGACGATCGACCCGAGCGTGGTCAACCGTCGCTGGAACCGGCGGTGCGCCTGGTGGCGCCCGTCACGACTCCGGATGCGGTGAGCGCCCCCGCACGGGCGACCGCCGCGCCGAAGGCCGAGGGCGGCAGCGGCGAGATGATCGGCGGGGGCGGACCGACGCGCGGCATCCGGCCGAGCTACAACGACCCGCGACTCTGGCTTCCGACCGGGCCGGTGGTCTCGGCGCCCATGCGGCCGCTCACGCGCGCCGACTCGCTGCACGACCTGCTGGCCGACAAGATCCGCATGTTCAACGATTCGGTGGCCACGGCGAACCCGCCGCAACGCGCCCCGGGCGACTGGACCGTCACCGACAGCAAGGGCCGCAAGTACGGATGGGACCAGCAGGCCATCCGACTCGGGAAGTATTCGATTCCCAATGCCATTCTCGCGCTGCTGCCGCTGAATGCGCAGGCGAACCCCGTCCTGATGGAACGCCAGCGCACCATGACGCAGATGACGCGCGAGATCCAGGATCAGGCGGCGCGCGCGTCGCGCGATGACGCGTTCAAGGCGGCGGTGAAGGCGTTGCGCGAGCGCAAGGACAAGGAGCGCCGCGACGCGCAGGCCAAGGCGACCGAGACGCAGGGCACCGCGGGGTCGGCGGGGGCCGTGCCGGCGAAGCCGTAGTTGCGACTGGTTCTCAATCGGCGCGGTCGCCGCTAATCGTCCCCCGGCGGGACGTCCGCTGGCGCCGCCGGCGGTCGAATCACGCCGGCCAGCACGCCGAGCACCGCGAAGTCGTCGTGGGGGCCGAGTTCGTGCGCGTCGAGGCCATCGGCGGCGCTGAGCACCACGGCTTGGCCGCGCCGCGTCATCGTGCGCACCACCGCCCGCCCTTCGATGCGCACCACCACCACGTCGCCGTCGCGCGACCGCGCCACGGGATGCACGAGCACGAAATCGCCGGCCTGCACGCCGAGCGCCTTCGCATCACTGCCCGGCACGGCAACCAGAAAGCACTCGGCGCTGGGCACGAGCGAGCGGTCGAGCGAGAGGTACGATGCCACCACCGGGGCGTGCTGGCCGGCGGCCACCTGCACGACGGGCACGGGCATCACGCCCGTCGGCGCGGCGTGGCCGAGCAGCTTCACCCCGCGCGACCGGCCGGGTTCCCGCTCGAGGTACCCCTTGGATTCGAGCGAGGCGAGCAGGTCGGTGACGCTCTTGGTGGACGCGATGCGGCAGTGGCGCCCGATCTCGCGCACGCTGGGCTGGAACGTGTGCTCGGCCAGATGATCGAGCAGGTAGTGGTAGACCTGCTGCTCGATGATGGTCAGGGGGGCGCGCAGGGACAACGTCATCCAGTCCGGCGTTCGAGTTCGACGATGGCCGCGTCGAGGCGCGCGAGCGCGACGGCGGAGCCCAATAACATTAGAACGTCGAACATGCCCGGACTGTTGGCCTCGCCGGTCAGCGCCACGCGCATGGCCCCGAACAGCTTGCCCACGCCGACGCCACGAGCATCGGCCAGTCCCTTGAGCGAAGTCTCCAGCGCGGTCGCATCCCACGAGGGACAGGTGGCGAGCGTCTGGCGTGCCGCAGCCAGCAGGGCGAGCGCCTCGGCGGGCTCCTTCCACGCCTTTGCGGTCGCCGCTTCGTCGTACGAGACGCCCGCCACGAGAAACGGGCGCGCCTGCCGCACGAGGTCGTCCACCGTGCGGGAGCGGACGCGCAGCAGTTCGAGCAGGGCATGGAACCAGTCGGGCCGCGCGGCGAGCGACGCCGCGGTGGCGAGCCCGTCGGTCTCGAGCCGGCGGCCGACGAGCGGCGCGAGGTCGGCGAGCGCCATCTTCATGAGGTGCTGACCGTTCATCCACTCGAGCTTCTTCGGGTCGAAGACCGACGCTTTCTTCAGCAGGCCGTCGGCGCTGAACACCGCCACCAGCTCGTCCTTGGACATCACTTCCTCGAACGCGCCGCCGGGCGACCAGCCGAGGAGCGCGAGAAAGTTCACCATGGTCTGCGGCAGGATGCCTTCGTGCTGCCAGTCGGCCACGGCCGTGGCGCCGTGGCGCTTGGACAGCTTCTTCCCGTCGGTGCCGTGGATCATCGGCAGGTGCGCGAACTGGGGCAGCGTCGCGCCCAGCGCGCGATAGAGCATGATCTGCTTGGGCGTGTTCGAAATGTGATCGTCACCGCGCATCACCAGGGTGATGCGCATGGCGATGTCGTCGCTCGTGACGGCCATGTTGTAGATGGGCGTCGCGTCGGAGCGGAGGACGACGAAATCCTCGATGTCCTTGTTGGGAAAGCTGATGTCGCCATGCACCAGATCGATCCAGCCGGTGCTGCCCTCGGGCACGCGGAAGCGGATGACGCTCGGCTCGCCGGCGGCGACGCGGCGCGCCACCTCCGCGCGGTCGAGTCGATCGCAACGCCGGTCGTACTTGAACGCACCATCGACGGTCTCGGCCACCTTGCGCCGCGACTCGATATCGGCGGCGGTGCAGAAGCAGCGGTAGGCGTGGCCGTTGGCGACCAGGCGCTCGGCGTCGGCGAGATGGCGCGCCACGTTGGCGCCCTGGTAAACCACTTCTTCGTCCCAGTCGAGGCCGAGCCACTGCAGGCCCTCGAAGATGGCGCGCGTCGACTCGTCGGTGCTCCGCGCCTTGTCGGTGTCCTCGACGCGCAGCAGGAACTGACCGCCGTGGCGGCGGGCGTAGAGCCAGTTGAAGAGCGCGGTGCGCGCGCCGCCGACGTGGAGATAGCCGGTGGGGGAGGGAGCGAAGCGGAGTCTTGGTGTCGACAAGGGAGAGGGGGGACGGTGGACGGTAGACGGTGGACGGTGGACGGTGGACGGTGGACGGTGGACGGTGGACGGTGGACGGTGGACGGTGGACGGTGGACGGTGGACGGTGGACGGTGGACGGTGGACGGTGGAGGCCTTGAGCTGCCGGGTAGTCGGGCGGCGATCATGTAGCAGGCAGCATCTGCCGACTGCCGTCTGCCATCTGCCGTCACTTCAGGTGCGGCACGGCTTCCGCAATGCACAGCGGGCCTACCGGGGCATACCCAGCAGGCCCGCTTAGCGGAGACGGAGGGATTCGAACCCTCGATACAGGTTTAAGCCCGTATGACGGTTTAGCAAACCGTTGCCTTCAGCCTCTCGGCCACATCTCCAAGTGCGCTTGTCGCGCAGAGCGAGAAAGATGGTTGGGCGGAGGGGGGCTGTAAAGTGAGGGGGCGGGATTTGGAGTGGGAAGAAGGGGACGGTGGACGGTAGACGGTGGACGGTGGATACGCACGTCTACCGTCTACCGTCTACCGTCTACCGTCTACCGTCTACCGTCTACCCTTACGGATTCACCCGGTAAACCGGCGCCGGCTTCGATCCGTCCACGTACGGCCGCAGCCACCACTCGAAGAACGCCCAGGTGCGGTTCCACGAGTCGATCTGGTCGGGCGAGTCGACGCGCTCGAGCGTGACCGGGTCCACCCGGCGGCTGAAGGCGTGGCCCACGGACGAGCCCCATCCCGGCGGGTCGACATAAATCTTCGTCTCGGACAGCTCGGGCTTGAGCGCGCGCAGCTTCCAGACCATCTGCTGGTCCTCGACGTAGTTGACGTCGAGGTCGTTGGTGGAAACGTGCACGAGCAGCGGAATGCCGAGGTCTTCCACGTGGTAGAGCGGAGAACGCTTGATGTACTCGTCCTGCTTCTCGAACGGCAGGCCGCGGATGGTCGATTCGGCCGAGTAGTCGCGCTGATAGCCGGGTCCCTTGTACGACAGGCGGAAGACCAGGTTGGTGACCGGCACGATAGCGGCCGCGGCCTTGAGCGGCGTGCCGGGCTTCATGGCGTTGTGCGCCGTGATGAATCCGCCGTGGCTCCACCCCATCATGCCGACGCGATTCATGTCGACGTACGGCAGGGTCTTGAGGAACTCGAGCGCCGAGAGGGCGTCCTCCACTTCGAGACCGCCGTAATCGATGGCCATGTACAGTGCCTCACCGTGCCCCGTGCTGCCGCGGTAGTCGGGCGTGATGATCACGTAGCCGCGTTCCACCGCCTCCTTGACGAACGGGAGCATGCTGGCGCCCCAATCGCCGTGGACGCCGCCGTGCACCCAGATCATCGCCGCGTGTCCCTTGGCCCCGCGCTTGTTGAGCGGCGCGAACAGATACGCGGGAATCTCCATGCCGTCGGCCGTGCTCTTGTACGTCACCTTCCGGAACTCGGCCCAGCCGGCGAAGCGCGCCGCGTAGATGCTGTCGGTGCGCGCCTTGGCCAGTATCTGCGCGTCGAAATTGGCGCGCGGCAGGTCCTTGGGATCGTTGCTCACGTACAGCTGGCGCACGCGAGCGGTGTCCATGGCGCCTTGGAACCCACGACCGCCGGGCGCGCGGGCAGGGCGGTCGCCACGCGTTGGAGCGGCGCCGACGGGCGACGTGGACGCCGCCGGCGTGGTCGCTGGTGCGGTGCCGGGGGTCGGCTGGTGCGTGAGGGAAGCGCAGCCGGTGGCGAGGACAACACCGGCCGTCATCCAGCGGCGCGCTCCAGGTGGGAAGTTTCGCATGCGAGTGTCCCGGGAAACGAGTGGCGGGGGGCCGGGTAAACGAGCAACGCAGGGCGACGGAGCGGCGTTGAACGCGGCTCGCGAGTCATGGTCCGCGATGGGGCGGAACCGTCGCAAGTATGCCGTCGAGCGAGCGCAACAGCATGTCCGCGTCGTCGTGCGAGAACGGCATGGGGGGACGAATCTTGAGCACGTTGTGGTGCGGCCCGTCGGTGCCGGCGAGAATCCCGTCCTCGCGCAGGCGGTTCACCACGAAGGACGCCTCGGCGGCGGCGGGCTCGAGCGTCGAGCGGTCGCGCACGAGCTCGACGCCGAGGAAGAGGCCCGAACCGCGCACGTCGCCGACGATCTCGTGCCGATCGATCAGCTGCCCGAGCGCCGCGAGCAGGCGCGCTCCGACGGAGAGCGCGTGGGCCTGCAACCCCTCGTCCTCGACCACGTCGAGCACGGCGAGTCCCACCGCGGCCGCCACCGGGCTGCCGCCGAACGTGCTGAAGAACTCCATGCCGTTGTCGAAGCTTGCGGCGATGTCCGGCGTCGTGATCACGGCGCCGATGGGATAGCCGTTGCCGATCGGTTTGCCGAGGACGACGATGTCCGGCACCACGCCCTGGGACTCGAACCCCCAGCAGTGCGTTCCGATGCGTCCAAACCCCGTTTGCACTTCGTCCGCGATGCACACGCCGCCCGCCCGGCGGACGTGGCGATAGACCGCCGCGAGGTAGCCGGGGGGGAAGACGATCTGGCCGCCCACGCTCGGCAGCGACTCGGCGATGAATCCGCCGAGTCCCGTGCCGTGCGCGGCGAGTCTGTTCGCCACTGCCTCGACGTGCGCCGCGTAGCGCTCGCCCGCCGTGGCGTCGTTGGCCTTGTACGCGCCGCGGTAGACGTCGGGGATGGGTACCGCATGCACCCAGGCCGGCGCGCCGCGCCCGCCGGGCCCCGCATGCTTGTACGGGCTCAGGTCGATGAGCGTCGTGGTGTTGCCGTGGTAGGCGGCCTCGAGCACGACCATGTCGCGGCGCCCCGTGTGCGCGCGCGCCAGGCGAACCGCGAGTTCGTTTGCCTCGCTTCCGGAGTTGACGAAGAAGCAGACGCCGAGCGGAGCGGGCAGCGTGCCGCAGAGGCGTTCGGCGTACCGGTTCACCGTATCGTGCAAGTATCGCGTGTTGGTGTTGACGATGGCGAGCTGCTCGGCCGCCGCGCGCGCCACGCGCGGATGCGAGTGTCCGACATGCGGCACGTTGTTGTACGCGTCGAGGTAGCGCCGGCCGTCCTCGTCGAACAGGTACTGCGCGGCGCCGCGCACGACCTTGAGCGGATCGCGGTAGGCAATGCCGAGACTGCCGCCGAGTCGCGCCCGACGAACGGCGAGCGTTTCGGCTTTCGTCGACGCGGGCAGCGGCCTGGCCTCCAGCGGAATTCCCAGTAGCGGCGCCGGATCGGGGCAGAACGCCAGCCAGAGCGCGCGTTGCGACGGGCGTGCGACGCCGGGAAACTCCGTACCGAGATCGAGGAGATCGGTCATGAGCTGGACGTGCAGATGCGGCGTCCATCCGCCGTTCACGTCCGGCGTGCCCAGCCGCGCAAACCGGTCTCCGCGCGCGATCCGCCGGCCTGGGCGCAGGCCGTCCAGCGAGTCGGCACTGAGGTGACCGTAGAGCGTGAAGAACGGAACGCCGTCGCCGGTCGCGTGCTCGAGAATGATCACGGGCCCGTAGTCGAGCGGTGTGGCGTTGTTCGCGGCGGCGCAGACGATGCCGTCGAGCGGCGCATGCACGGGCGTGCCGGCCGGAGCGAACAGGTCGACGCCGAGGTGCACCGTGCGCCGCTCGCCGGGCGCCGCCAACGGATCGGCGAACGCGGGCATCGTGTAGACCATGCGTGCCTCGCCATAGCCGCCAAACCCCACGGATGCGTCGTGCGCGGCCATCGCGCCGAAGATCCGATTCGTCACCAGCGGTTCGGCGTTCTGCCGGAGGTCGCCGCTCACCAGCGGGCTCGCCACGTCCAGGCCGACGTGCAGCAGCGACTCTGCGCGCAGCGGCGTTCCGAGCACCGGGGCGAACTGTCCGAAGCCCTTCTCCGTGAACGCCCGCACGGCCTCGGCGGCATGCACCGGCGGCAAGCCGCACGCGTGACGAAACGCCGCTTCGGCGAAACGCGGATGCGTGCGCGCGAAGACCGGGAGCGTGCGCGCGATGGCCTGCTGGCTGACGGCGAGGTACGCGTCGGTCGGCCGCTGCCGCTGCTGCTGTGCCGCCATGCAGACACTCGTGCAGAGCCGCAGCCTGACGAGTCCGAAGAGCGCCTGCAACTCTGCGTCGGCGATCGGCCGCTCGGCGTGGTACCCGGCGACGACGTCCGCGGCAGCGGTCAGCGGATCGCGCGTGTCGAGCGACGCGTAGGCCGCGGCAATCGCGAGGCCGCCCACGGTGCAGCTGTGCACCATGTCGCCGAAGTCGATGAGCCCGGCCACGCGCTGGTGGTGCGCGTAGACGTCACCGTCGTCGCGCACGATGACGTTGTGATCGTTGGCGTCGTTGTGGATGACGCTGCGTGGAAGGTGCGTCAGGAGGGGCGCCACCTCCCGGGCGAACGCGTCGACGAGACTATCGACCAGACCGCGGAGCGGTGGGTCGTCCACCAGAGCGAGGTGCTCGCGGCATGTCGTCACGCCCTGCGCAAGATCCCAATGAAACGCGCGATGCGCCGCGGGATGGTCGAAGCACTCGAGGGCGCGATCGATCGCGCCCACGCACCGGCCGAGGTCGCGGCGGTAGTCGGCCGTGTGTCGCGACACTTCAGCGGCCGGCGTTCCGGCGATGAAGCTGAGAAGACGAACGGCGTGGCGTCCACCCGATGCCGCTGCCACGTCGGCCAGGTAGCCGGCGCCGGTCGGCAGCGGGAGCACGCGCGGGCAGAGTGACGTGCGATCGGCCACGACGTCCATGGCCAGGCGCTGCGCGTCGAGCAACGCGCGATCCTCGCGCGCGTTCGCGATCTTGAGGACGAACCGTCGGCCGCCGGCCGCGTCGAGAAGAAAATTCTGGTCGCGCTCGCTGGCCAGCAACCGAGCGGATGCGTCGATGCCATAATGCTCGCGCGCCAATCGCTCCGCGTCGGCCACGCTGAAATGCGGGGTGTGTGCCAGGAGATCCATACGGGCAGGGAGGGATTCGAACCCCCGGTTCCCTTGCAGGAACGCCGGTTTTCAAGACCGGAGCGTTAAACCACTCTGCCACCTGCCCTCATGTCGCATCGCCCTTTGCGGACGGCGCGACCCGCGAAAAATCACCCCGGCGCGCGCTCGGCGCCACCTGTGCGCGACGGGCTAGCCGCGGTCGTACAGGTCGACCAGCGCGCGCAGGCGGTGAATTGCGGCGGGCGTCAACTGGTCCCACGTGAAGCGGAATCCCCAATTGCCGCTCGGCCGGCCCGGCAGGTTCATGCGCGATTCGCTGCCCAGGCCGAGCAGGTCCTGCAACGGAAAGATCGCCGTGTGGGCCACCGACGCGAGCGCGAGTCGGATGAGCGTCCAGTGGATCTCGTGCCCGTCGGTATCGAGGTAGCGTCGCACGAACTCTCGCTCGCGCGCGATCGCCTCGGCCGTTCGCGTCGAGTCTGCGCCGGGCGCCGAAGTCCACCAGCCGACCGTCGTATCGTTGTCGTGCGTGCCCGTGTAGACGACGCAGTCGCGCGTGAAGGTGTGCGGCCGGCTCTCGCCGGCCGGAGCGTCGACCGCCTGCGCGTCGCTGGCCGAGGCGTCGCCGGTCGGAGCGTCGCCGGTCGGAGCGTCGCCGCCGAAGCCGAACTGCAGGATGCTCATGCCGGGGTAGCCGAACTGCTCGCGCAGCGCATCCACGGCCGGCGTGATGACGCCGAGATTTTCGGCGACGACGGGCAGCGGTCCGAGCGCGTTGGTGATCGCGGTAAACAGGGCGGCACCGGGGCCTGGCGCCCAGTGACCATTGACTGCCGTGGTATCGTCGCCGGGCACTTCCCAGAACGCTTCGAAGCCGCGGAAGTGGTCGATGCGCACGACGTCGAACATGGCGAACGCGGCGCGCATCCGGCGCACCCACCACGCGTAACCCGTCTCGCGCAGCGCGTCCCAGTCGTAGATGGGGTTGCCCCACAGCTGGCCCGTGGCGCTGAAGTAATCGGGGGGCACGCCAGCCTGCACCGCGGGACGGCCCGCGGCATCGAGCTTGAAGAACCCGGGATTGGCCCACACGTCGGCCGAATCGTGCGCCACGTACATGGGGACGTCGCCCATCAGGCGGATGCCGCGTGCGGCACAGGCCGTCCGGAGCGCGTCGAACTGCGCGAAGAAGAGGAACTGCTCGCGCCGCACCTGCTCCATGTCGTCGGCGAGCCGCGCGCGCCATGCGGAGAGCGCCGACGGTTCGCGCCGCGCGGCCCCGGCCTCCCACTCTGTCCACGGGGCGCCGCCGTGCACCTGCTTGAGCGCCATGAAGAGCGCGTAGTCCTCGAGCCACCACGCCTGCGCCGCCACGAAGACGCGGTACGCGTCGGTGGGCGTCATGGCGGCGGTCGTCGCGCGCAGGAGCGACTGCTTGTACGGAATGACCCGCGCAAAGTCGACGATGCGCGCGCGGAATTCGTCGCCATCGCCGCCCGCCGAGGCCCTGGCATCATCGGCGGACGCGGCACCGCCGACATCACTGCCCGGCACATGGATGAGCAGCGGATTGCCCGCGAACGCCGAGAAGCATTGATACGGGGAATCGCCGAAGCCAGTGGGATTCAACGGCAGCATCTGCCAGATCGAGATACCGGCGTCGACGAGCACGCCGGCGAAGCGATGCGCCTCGGGGCCGATGTCGCCGATGCCGTGCGGGCCGGGCAGCGAGGTGGGATGCAGCAGGATGCCGGCGGACCGCGGAAACGTGGCGCGTGCCGCCGCGGCGCTTGTCACGCCGGCGCGTGGCACACCGGCGCGTGGCACACCGGCGCTTGTCACGCCGACGCGTGGCGCGTCGACGGACTGCGCGGCTGGTCGCTCCACCACGACCGACACCGATCGCGCCCGCGCGACGATGCTGCCGGGCACCGGCAGAGCCGCGCGCTCGGCGAACGGTGCGTCGCTCGCCGTGTCGAGCACATGGTGCCAACGGAAGCCGTGGCGCGGCGGCGGGAGAAGCACCGCACAATCGCGCAGCGCCCGGTTGAGCACGATGGTCACCCGGTCGAGCGTAGTGAACGAGGCGCCTTCCGTGAACACGGCCACCAGCGTGCGCGCGTCGGCGGCGTCCCAGTCGGCCGGCGACATCTCGCCGCCGTCGGGGCGATGCCACGACACGTCCGCGAGCGCGGTGGCGGGGTTCGTAATGCCGGTCAGCCACCGATCGGCGCGCAGGGCCGGATGGGCGCGGCGCAGCGCGACGAGCCCCGCGACCAGGCGCATCAGGGCACGGTCGGCCTTCGTCCAGTCGAGCCACGCGATGTCGTTGTCCTGCGCGTACGCGTTGTTGTTGCCGTGCTGCGTGCGGCCCAGTTCGTCGCCCATGGCGAGCATCGGGGTGCCGCGCGAGCACAGGAGCGTGGCGAGCAAGGCGCGCACGTCGCGCGCTCGTGCGGCAACGACGCGTGGGTCGGCGCTTGCGCCCTCGACGCCATGGTTCCACGAGTGGTTGGCGTCGGAGCCGTCGCGGTTGTGCTCGCCGTTGGCTTCGTTGTGCTTGTGCGCGTACGACACGAGATCGTCGAGCGTGAAGCCGTCGTGCGCCGTGATGAAGTTGACGGAACGTGACGGGGCACGTTGCCGTCGATGCAGGATGTCGGCCGAGCCGGCGAGGCGCGTGGCCAACTCGCCCGTGAGACCGCCGTCTCCGCGCCACCAGCGCCGCACGGTGTCGCGATACTTGTCGTTCCACTCCCCCCATGTCCCGGGAAACGCCCCGGCCTGGTAGCCGCCCGGTCCGACATCCCACGGTTCGGCGACGAGCTTGAGCGTGCGGAGCAGCGGATCGGCGGCAATGGCGGTGAGCAGCGGTGCGGCCGCGTCGAACCCGACGTCGCGGCGGCCGAGCGTGGTGGCGAGATCGAACCGGAAGCCGTCGGCGCCCGTCGCCTGCGCCCAGTGCCGCAGGCTGTCGAGGGCGAGACGCGTTACCGGCGCCCGATCGAGCGCCAGCGTGTTGCCGCATCCCGTGTCGTCGACGTACCGCTGCGGTGCGCCGGGGACGGAGCGGTAGTATGTGGCGTTGTCGAGGCCGCGCAACGACACGGTTGGCCCGCTGGCGTCCCCTTCGCCGCTGTGATTCAGCACGACGTCGAGCAGCACCTCGATGCCGGCGCGCTGGAGCGCCGCGACGGCGGCGCGCACCTCGTCCATGCCGCCCGGCGCGAGTCGCGGATCGGGTACGAACCACCCGACGGTATTGTAGCCCCAGTAGTTGGAAAGGCCGGCCCGGACGAGGTGCGGCTCGTCGATGGCGGCGGCGAGCGGCATCAGTTCGACCGTGGTGACGCCGAGTTGCACGAGGTGCGCGATCGCTGCGGGATGCGCGAGCGCGGCACAGGTGCCGCGCACCGGCTCGGGAATGTCGGGGTGCCGCCTGGTGAAGCCGCGGACGTGCAACTCGTACACGACGGTTTCGCCCCACGGCACGTCCGGCCGCGCGGCGATCACCGGTGCCTCCGTTGCGATCGCGACGCCCTTGGGCATGAATGGGGCGCTCTCGTCGTCGTTGCACGTGCCGTCGGGGCGTTCGCCGAGCATCGAGGGGTGGAACTGGAATGGGCGGTCGAGGGCGCGGGCGTAGGGGTCGACCAGCAGCTTGGCGGAATTGAACCGATGCCCGTCGTGCGGCGCCCACGGACCGTGCGCGCGCAGGCCGTAACGCGCCCCGGCCGCGATGCCCCCAATGAAGCCGTGAAAGACATCGCCGGTGCGGGCCGGCAGCGGGATGCGCAACTCGGCGTCATCGTCGCCGAACAGGCAGAGTTCGATGCGATCGGCGTGCGCCGAGAAGACGGCGATGTTCGCGCCCTCGGGCGAGAGGGTCAGTCCCAGCGGCTCGGCGCGGCCGTCCGTGACGAGCATCATCGGTTCGCCGGCGCGCGCTCGACCGCGAGCGCGCGGAAGAGTGCGGCGTATTGGCCGGCCGGCGCGCGCCACGACACATCGGTCTTCATGCCGCGCCGCTGCAAACTTCGCCACGCGCGCGGGTCGCGCCGCAACCGCGTGGCGCGATCGAGTGCAACGCGCAGCGTGTCGCGCGAGTCCGGTGAAAAGACGATGCCCGTGCCGGCGTCGGCGGCGAGCGCGACTTCGTTGGTATCGATCACCGTGTCGGCCAGTCCCCCCGTACGCGCCACGAGCGGCACGGCGCCGTAGTGCAGGGCGCACAGTTGCGTGAGGCCGCACGGCTCAAAGCGCGAGGGCACCAGCAGGGCGTCGACGCCGCCCTGAATCTGGTGCGCGAGCGTCTCGTCGTAGCCGATGGTGACCGCGATGCGACCGGGGGTGGCATCGGCCGCGGCCGCGAGCGCCGCCTCGAGCGCACGGTCCCCCGATCCCAGCAGCGCCAACTGGCCGCCGCGCGCGACGAGAGCCGGGAGCACGTCGGGGAGGAGATCCATGCCCTTCTGCAGCGTCAGCCGGCTCACGACGCCGACGAGCAGTGCGCCGGGATCGGCGTCGAGCCCCAGGCGCGCCTGTAGCGCGATGCGGTTTGCCGCGCGGCGTCCGAGCCGGCGGCTGTCGTACCGCGCCGCGAGATGGGCGTCGGTGGCCGGGTTCCACACGTCGGTGTCGATGCCGTTCAGGATGCCCGACAGCACATTGGCGCGATGGCGCAGCAGGCCATCGAGTCCCATGCCGTGCTCCGGCGTGCGGATTTCGGCCGCGTAAGTGGGCGACACCGTGGTAATGCGGTCGGCGAGTGCGATGCCGGCCTTGAGGTAGCCGATCGCGCCGTGGAACTCCACGCCGTCGGGCGTGAACGCGTGCGGCGGCAGGCCAACGTCGGCCAGCAGCGTCGCGGGAAACTTGCCCTGGAAGGCGAGGTTGTGCACGGTCATCACCGTGCCGGGGCGCCGGCCCCCTGCGTAATGGAGCAACGCAACGGCCATCCCCGCCTGCCAGTCATGCGCGTGCACGATGTCGGGGGCGAACCCTTGCACGGCGCCCCGTGCCACGTCGGCGGCCGCCGCGCCGAGCGCCGCGAAGCGCTGCGCATTGTCGGGCCAGTCGTGGCCATCGGGGCCGACGTACGGATTGCCGGGGCGTGCATACAGGTGCGGTGCATCCAGCACGAGCAGGTCGAGCGCGCCCGCTCGGCCCGCGATCAGTCGCGCGGCGCCGCCGTGCAGCGCGTCGTACGCGTGGACGGTCGATGCGCCGTGCAGCGCCTCGAGCACTGCGGGGTAGCCGGGGAGCAGCGTCGTGGTGGCGATGCCTTCGGCGGCGAGCGCCGCGGGGAGCGCGCCGACCACGTCGCCGAGCCCGCCCGTCTTGACGAGCGGATACGCCTCGGAGGCGACGGAGAGCACCGTCAGATGGCTCACGCGGTGAGTTGGTCGATCATCGGTTGCGTGATGAGGCAGATGCCACGCTCGGTGCGGCGAAAGCGTGCGGCGTCGAGGGCCGGGTCTTCGCCGACCACGAGCCCTTCGGGAATGTGCACGCCGTGATCGACAATGACGTCGCGCAACCGGGCATGGCGGCCAATGTCGGTGTAGGGCAGGATCACGGCGTTGTCCACGCTGGCGTGCGAGTGCACGTGAACGCCGGTGCACAGGAGCGAGCGATGCACGGCGGCCCCCGATACGATGCAGCCGCCGCTGACCAGCGACGAGAGTGCCACGCCGCGCCGGTCCGGCTCGTCGAAGACGAACTTGGCGGGAGGGCTGATCTCGGCGTACGACCAGATGGGCCAGCCGGCGTTGTAGAGGTCGAGCGATGGCACCACGTCGGTGAGGTCGATGTTGGCGTCGAAGTAGGCGTCGAGCGTCCCGACGTCGCGCCAGTACACGTCGGCTTCGCCCGGCGAGTGCACGCACGAGTCGGTGAACCGATGCGCGACCGCCGTGCCGTTGCGCACGAGCCACGGAATGATGTCGCGCCCGAAGTCGCGCGTTGACGCGGGATCGGCCGCGTCGCGGCGCAGCTGTTCGTGGAGGAAGGCGCGCTGGAAGACGTAGATCCCCATGCTCGCCAGGGCAAAGCCGGGGCGGCCGGGCATCTCGGGCGGGTGGGCCGGCTTCTCGAAGAAGTCGATGATCTCGTCGTGCTCGTCCACGTGCATCACGCCGAGTCCCGAGGCGTACTCGATGGGCGTCTCGACGCACGCCACCGTGACGTCGGCCCCCGAGTTGACGTGCTGCACCAGCATCTTCTCGTAGTCCATCTTGTAGACATGGTCGCCGGCGAGGATCATCAGGTACTCGGGGGCGTAGCCGTCGATGATGTCGATGTTCTGAAAGACGGCGTCGGCGGTGCCGGCGTACCACTGCGTCTCGGAGACGCGCTGGCTGGCCGGGAGGATGTCGAAGCTCTCGTTGCGCTCGGGGCGGAGGAAGTTCCAGCCCCGTTGCATGTGCCGGATGAGGCTGTGCGCCTTGTACTGCGTGGCCACCGCGATGCGACGGATGCCGCTGTTGAGCGCGTTCGACAGCGTGAAGTCGATGATGCGCGACTTGCCGCCGAAATAGACCGCCGGCTTGGCGCGGCGGTCGGTGAGTTCCATCAGCCGCGCGCCGCGCCCGCCGGCCAGCACATAGGCCATCGTCGAACGCGCGATCGGAGTGGAGTAGGTGACGCTGGCCATCGGCGATTCCTCAGGGAGCGGGCGCGGCGTGCGGCGGGTCGCCACCGTCGTGCGCCAGCCAGAGCGTGCCCAGCGGCGGCAGCGTGATGGGGGCGGAATAGGGGTAGCCGTGCGACGGCACGGGCTCGGCCGTCACGCCGCCCGCGTTGCCGACGTTCGAGCCGCCATACGCCGACGCGTCGGTATTCAGAATCTCGCGCCAACGGCCGCCGCGGGGGAGCCCCAGCCGGTACTGCGTCCGCGGCACGGGCGTGAAGTTCGTGGCGGCGACGACCGCGCGCGCGCCGTCGCCGCCGAACCGCGCCCACGCGAATACCGAGTGCGCCGCGTCGTCGACCACGATCCAGCGAAAGCCGTCGCCCTCGCAGTCGCGCTCGTGCAGCGCCGGCTCGGCGCGGTACAGCCGGTTGCAGTCGCGCACGAGGGCCTGCACGTCGCGGTGCTGGGCGCGGTCGAGCAGCGCCCAATCGAGCTGGGCGTCGTGGCTCCATTCGCTGCCCTGCGCAAACTCCTGCCCCATGAACAGCAGCTTCTTGCCCGGGTACGCCCACATGAACGCATAGTAGGCGCGCAGCGCCGCGAACCGCTGCCACGGATCGCCCGGCATCTTGTCGAGCAGCGACCGCTTGCCGTGCACCACTTCGTCGTGCGACAGCGGCAGCACGAAGTTCTCGGCGAACGCGTACAGCAGGCCGAACGTCATCTTGTCGTGGTGATGGCGCCGATGCACCGGATCCTCGGCCATGTACTGCAGCGTGTCGTGCATCCAGCCCATGTTCCACTTGAAGCCGAATCCGAGGCCGCCGGCAAAGACGGGGTGCGACACGCCCGGCCACGCCGTGGACTCCTCGGCGATGGTCATGACTCCCGGGTGCCGTGCGTAAACCGTGGCGTTGAGGCGCCGCAGGAAGTCCACGGCCTCGAGGTTCTCGCGCCCGCCGAGCCGGTTGGGGAGCCACGCGCCAGCCTGGCGCGAATAGTCGAGGTACAGCATCGACGCCACCGCGTCGACGCGCAGGCCGTCCACATGGTAGCGGTCGAGCCAGTACAGCGCGTTGGCGATGAGGTAGTTCACGACCTCGCGCCGGCCGAAGTTGAAGATCGCGGTGTTCCAGTCGGGATGAAACCCGAGCCGCGGATCCTCATGCTCGTACAGCGCCGTGCCGTCGAACCGCGCGAGTCCGTGCGGGTCGACCGGAAAGTGCGCGGGCACCCAGTCGACGATCACGCCGAGGCCGTCGGCGTGGCAGGCGTCCACGAGGCGCGCGAACCCCGCCGCGTCGCCGAAGCGCGACGTCGGCGCAAAGAGGCCGATGGGCTGGTAGCCCCACGACGCGTCGAGCGGATGCTCGGTGACGGGAAGCAGCTCGACGTGCGTGAACCCGAGGCCGACCGCGTACGGTACCAGCGAGCGCGCGATCTCGTCATACGTCAGCCACTCACCGTGCGGCCCGCGCCGCCACGAGCCGAGGTGCACCTCGTATATCGACAGCGCGTGGCGACGCGGATCGCCCGCCGCGCGCGAGGCCATCCACGCCGCGTCGGTCCACGCGAACCGCGTCGTGTCGCGCACGATCGACGCCGTCGACGGGCGCGGCTCGGCGCCGAACCCCACCGGATCGGACTTGAGCGGCAGCAGTTCGCCCGCGGCGCCGATCACCTCGTACTTGTAGAGCGCGCCCTCGCCGATCGCGGGAATGAAGATCTCCCACACGCCCGTGCCGAGGCGCAGCCGCATGACGTGGCGCCGGCCGTCCCACTGGTTGAAATCGCCCACCACCGCGACGCGCCGCGCGTTGGGCGCCCAGACCGCAAAGTGCACGCCGCGCGTCCCGTCGTGCACCATGGCATGCGCGCCCAGGCGGTCGTACAGGTTGGTGTGCGTCCCTTCGCCAATCAGCCAGTCGTCCATCGGGCCGAGCACCGGACCGTACGCATAGGCGTCGTCCACGATCCACTGGTCGCCGCCGCGATGCGCGCGCAGCACGTAGCGCATCGGACGCGGGAGCGTGCCGGAAAAGACACCGGCCGGATGCCGGCGCCCGAGCGTGGCCATGGTGCGCCCGTTGCGCGCCACCACTTCCACCCGCTCGGCGCCCGGAATGAACGTGCGGACACAGACGCCGCCGGCCACCTCGTGCGGGCCGAGCACGGCAAAGGGGTCGGCATGCCGGCCGGCGACCAGCGCGTCGAGGACGGCGGGATTCAGCGCCGCGTCGGCGCCGCGCTCAGCCTTTTTCCGGGCCGGCATCCCAGATCTGGTGCGCGTAGTCGAGAATCGCGCGGTCGGCCGAGAACCAGCCCATGTGCGCGGTGTTGAGGATCGCCTTCCGCCACCAGGCCGCCGGGTCGCGGTACGTCGCGGCGATGTCGCGCTGCGTCGTGCGGTACGCCTCGAAGTCGGCGCACACCATGAAGAAGTCGTTGTGGCGCAACGCGGCGACGAGCCCCTTGTAGCGCGCGCGATCATCGGGCGAATACACGCCCGCCTCGAGGTCGTCGAGCACCTGGCTCAGCGCCGGCGACGCCGCGATGGTCTCCGTGGCGTCGAGCCCGGCGCGCCGCCGCTCCGCCACCTCGGCGGCGAGCAGGCCGAAGATGAAGATGTTCTCTTCGCCCACGTGGTCGCGAATCTCGATGTTGGCGCCGTCCAGCGTGCCGATGGTCAACGCGCCGTTGAGCGCGAGCTTCATGTTGCCCGTGCCCGAGGCCTCCATGCCCGCCGTGGAGATCTGCTCCGACAGGTCGGCGGCCGGGATGATCGCCTCGGCCAGGCTGACGTTGTAGTTCGGCAGAAAGACTACCTTGAGCCGGTCGCGCACCACCGGATCGCGGTTGACGATCTTCGCCACGTCGCTGGCCAGCTTGATGATCAGCTTGGCCTGCTGATAGCCGGCCGCCGCCTTGCCGGCGAAGATCTTCACCCGCGGCACCCACTGCGCGGTGGGATGCGCGCGCATGTCGTTGAACAGCGCGATCGTCTCGAGCAGGTTGAGCAACTGGCGCTTGTACTCGTGAATGCGCTTGATGTGGACGTCGAAGATGGCGTCGGGGTTGAGCGGGATCGACAGCTTTTCGGCGACGAGCCGCCCGAGCGCCACCTTGTTGGCCCGGCGAATGGCCGCAAAGCGGTCGCGAAAGGCCGGGTCATCGGCGTACGGCGAGAGCTCGTGCAACCGGCTCTCGTCGTCGAGCACCGTGGGGCCGACGGCCCGGATGATCAGGTCGGTGAGGGCCGGATTGGCCTGGTACAGCCAGCGACGGAAGGTGATGCCGTTGGTCTTGTTGACGATGCGCCCGGGGTAGAGCGACTCGAACTCGCGAAAGACCGTCTGGCGCATCAGGTCGGTGTGGAGCGCCGAAACGCCGTTCACGTGTTGCGATCCGAGGAAGGCGAGGTTGCCCATCCGCACGTTGCGCCCGCCGTTCTCCTCGATCAACGACACCGCCGACAGCAGCTGCTGGTCGACGCAGCCGCGCGTGCGCAGTTCGTCGAGATGCAGGGCGTTGATCAGGAAGATGATCTGCATGTGGCGCGGCAGCAGCCCTTCCATCAGCGGCACCGGCCACTTCTCCAGCGCCTCGGGGAGCAGCGTGTGGTTGGTGTAGTTGAACACCGTGCGCGTGATGTCCCACGCCAGCTCCCAGGTCATCCCGTGCACGTCGACCAGCAGCCGCATCAGCTCGGGGATGGCGATCACCGGATGCGTGTCGTTGAGCTGGATCGCCACGTGGTCGGGGAGCGTCAGCAGGTCGCCATGCTGCGCCTGGTGGCGGCGCAGGATGTCCTGCAGCGACGCCGACGCAAAGAAGATTTCCTGGCGCAGGCGCAGCTCCTGGCCGGCCGCCGTGTGGTCGTCGGGATACAGCACGCGCGACACGGCCTCGAGCCGGACGCGTTCGGCCAGCGCCCCGACATGGTCGCCGCGGTTGAAATCCTTCAGCGAAATCGGATCGGCCGCGCGCGCCGACCAGAGCCGCAGCGTGTTGACGTGCGCGCCGCGCCAGCCGGTGATCGGCGTGTCGTACGCCATCGCCTTCACGCTGTCGGCGGGATGCCAGATGGAGCGCGTCGTGCCATCCTGGTTCTCCGCCAATTCGACCGTGCCGCCGAACCCGATGGTGTACGCCACCTCCGGCCGTTCGAACTCCCACGGGAACCCCGACGACAGCCAGTCCTCGGGCAGCTCCACCTGCCAGCCGTCGGTGAGTCCCTGGCGGAAGATGCCGTGGTCGTAGCGGATGCCGTAGCCGTACGCCGGAATCCGCATCGTCGCCATGCTTTCGAGGTAGCAGGCCGCCAGTCGGCCGAGGCCGCCGTTGCCGAGGGCGGGGTCGGGTTCGCGCTTGCGCAGGCGGTCGAGGTCGACATTGAGATCCTGCAACGCCTCGCGCGCCGTCTCGAGCAGGCCCAGATTGCCGAGCGCCTCGAAGAGCTGGCGGCCGATGAGGAACTCGAGCGAGAAGTAGTAGACGCGCTTGCTGCCCTCGCGATAGGTGCGCCGCGTCGAGTCCATCCAGTGTCGCGCGATGTAATCGCGCACGGCCAGCGCCGTGGCCACATACCAGTCGTGTTCGAGTGCGTGGGCCGGATCCTTGCCGACCTGGTAGGTCAGCTTGTCGACGACGCGATCGCGAAAGGCCGCGACGGCGGCATCGGCGCCGGGGCCGGTGACCGGAGGGAAATCGTTTTCCATAGGCAAGACGCCGTCGCTCCGTGTTCCAGGACTATCGAAAGCTATGTCCGCCGCGCCCCGCTGATCAGGGGGCGCGTGCGAGGCGTCGGTGCGCTTCCGTCGGCGCGCGCGTCTCGACTGGCCCGCGGTCGGCTCGACCGGCCCGCCGTGGGCACGCGCCGACGCGGCTCACGTGATAGATTGCCGTTCGCTGCCCGTCCCACTCTCCGGAGGAATGCGTGACCGACATCCCCGAATCCGTGCGCGTCGCGCTCGACGGCCTGAGAACCCTCGGTGGGGATGATCTCGTGAAACAGATGGCCACGGTGTTCGCCGAGTACTCCGCGGGGCGCGTTCGCGCACTGCAGGGGGCCGCCGAGACCGGCGATCTCACGGGCGTCGCCGAGGCTGCCCATGCCCTCAAGGGAAGCGCGCGGCAGCTCGGCCTGACTGCCATGGCCGACGCCTGTCAGGCAACGGAAGAGGCGGCGAGGCGGGGGGACGGTGCCGGGCTGCAGGCGCTCGCGGCCGACGTGCATGGGAAATACACGGCGGCCGCGGAGTGGTTGAGGGTCGCGGCCGCCTGACGCGGCCGCGGCCTGACGTGCCGCGGCCTGACGTCGCTACGGCTTGATCGGCACTGTGGTCCTGCGGGTCGAGTCGCCCGACACGATCGGCGGCGGCGGCGCCGGCGTCGCTCCCGCAAAAAGATCCCCGAGGCCCGTGGCCTTGGCCACCCGGACCGCGCCGTCGAGCGCCTTGTCGGAGCCCGCCTTGTCACCCTGCATGCTGAGCGCTTCGGCCAGCACGTAGTGGGTGGAGACGTACAGGTAGGGAATGCCCACGGACGCCTTGTCCACCCACTTGTTCTTGCGTTCCAGCGCCGCGGGGGCCCGGAAGGCGGCCACCAGCGACTTCATGCGCGCCACATCCACCCAGCCTTCGCCCTGCACCATCACCGTGTCCTTGCCGCCGACAATCGAGTCGGCGAGCAGCTTGCGCGCGAGCCCCTGCGTCAGCACGTAGCTCTTGAGTCCGAGTTCGAATGGATAGCCGCCCGACGTACGGCTGAAATAGACGGAGCGCTTGCCGTCCTGGATCATCTTCAGCACGAAGATGTCGGCGCGGGCGAGGAAGCGCGGCTGGATGAGCGCGCGGATCTTGCCTGCCACGAACAGCTGCGGCTGCGCGAGCTCCTGGCCGAGGGGAACCGAGTCGGCCTGGTCCATGGTCATGTCGAACGGCGCGCCCGACGGCATGGTCCACGCGCGGCCGCGGTAGGCGGACGGCCCCTTGGCGGTATCGTACGGAAAGGCGGGGCGGCGCAGGAGCTGCCGCGTGTACCAGTCGGTGTTGAGCAGCGACGTGTTGGCGACGATCACGTCCTTGCGCACGCCGAGCACTTCCTGCGCGTACCAGAGCGGGAAGGTGTCGTTGTCGCCTACCGTCACGAGAATGCCGTACGGTTCGACGCTGTTCAGCAGATCGATGGCGAAGTCGCTGGTGTCGGTCTCGCCATGGCGCGACGCCGCGGTCCAGTTGCCGAACAGCGGCACGGCGGCCAGCAGCAGCACCGGGGCGCTGATCGCCCAGCCGCGCCTCGTCGGCAACTCGATCTTTTCGGTGCCGACCTGCACCTGTTCCGTGCCGATCAGCGCGGCGAACGACTCCCACACGAAGGTGAGGCCGAGCGCGGCCCACACGCTCCACGCCGAGAAGCTCCACAGGTAGAAGTAATCGCGATCGCGTACTTCGCGCGGCACGGCGTCGCCCAGCTCGGGCGCTTGCGAATAGCCGTACCGGAAATTCATGTAATAGATGAGCAGCAGCGTCAGCGTGAACATCAGCGGCCCGAAGAACGTGAAACTTCGGGGGTCGCGCTTGAAGTGCACCCAGCCGCCGAGGAGACCGAGCACCAGGAAGATGGCGGCCAGCGATCCTTGCAGTCCCGGACGCACGCCGTCGACGTCGCGCAGCCACTGCCAGCGGAAGTACGTCCACCACATGCCGATCTGCGCGCCGAGCGGGGCCTGCCGCTGGCCGAGCGACGGCTTGCCGTACTGCCCGCGATTGAAGTTGTACTTGAATGCCTCGTACGTTCCGCTGGAGAACGTGCACGACAGCTTGAGCCCATCGCGGCACGCGGTGGGTTCGCCTTCGTTGACCGCCGGGTAGTACGCCGCGCGGATGGGTTGCGTGAGGAACGGCGTGCCGCCGAGGAGGACCGCGCCGGCGACGGCGAGCAGCAGCTTCCAGCGCAGGATCGTCTTCGGGCGCCGGATCAGCACGGCGAGCCCAGCCGCCGGCGCGGCGAGCATGCCGGCCATGTGGTTGGCGTAACCCAGGCCGCAGACATAGGCGATCAGCACGAGCAACCGGTCGGCCGACGGACCGTCCGGGTCGTCGCACCAGCGCACCGTCAGCCACGCGGTGATGGCCAGCCCGGCAAGCGAGATGGTGTACACCTTCTCATTCACCACGCTCTGCGCCCACACGGTGAACGCCGTGGAACCGATCAGCACCGCCAGCGCACCGCCGGCTATCCGCTGCCACCGCTTCTCGAACCAGCCCACCAGGACGCGCTCGGTGATCAGGAACCACATGGCCGCCGCGACGGAACTCGAAATGGCGGCCAGCAGGTTGATGCGCATCGCCACCGTGGGCGCGACGGGGAGAATGGAGAAGACGCGCCCGATCAGGACGAAGAACGGATTGCCCGGCGGGTGCGGAATGCCGAGGGTGTACGCGGCCGCGATGTACTCGCTGGTGTCCCACATCGCCGTCTCCGGCGAGAGCGTGGCGAGGTAGAGCAGAAAGACCAGCACCCCGGCAATGCCGGCAGCCAGGTAGGACGGGCGGGTGTCGAGATCAGCAGCAGGTGCGGGCTTCGCCATCGGACTCTGGAGCGAGGGACAAAAAACGGGAACCCAGAAATATCGGTAGCCTGACGGGATGGGGGGAAGGGTGCGGGGTGCGGAGGATTGGTGAG
>Ga0315268_10000912_pt1 | contig 34441 bp, 25 predicted proteins | sample C1_top_MG_FD_204535 | JGI IMG/M metagenome (GOLD analysis project Ga0315268, IMG submission 204535) | Sediment microbial communities from Yellowstone Lake, YNP, Wyoming, USA - C1_top | ecosystem: Environmental > Aquatic > Freshwater > Lake > Sediment | place: USA: Wyoming | collected 2017-08-01
CCGCTACGCGACCGGCGACTTGCGTCCGCCCGCGACCGGCGAAGAACGCGTGGTGCGTGGCGGCACATGCCTGCGGTGGCAGCGACACCATTTCCGCTGCGCCATGCGGCGGGGCAACGACCCGGCCGTGGTGAACGTCCTCTACACCGGCATCCGGTGCGCGTGCGACGCGCCCCCGCCGGGCTGCAGAAACGGAGCGTTCGATGCCTGAGGTCTCACCCAGGTCGCCGCCCGGCCCCGCCGCCCCCGCGAAGCTGCTGGAAGCCGTCCGTTCGCGTCACTGCCCGATCTGCTTTCTGCTCCGCCAGGACGAGTTCGATGAAATGTGCCGCTGGGTGGGTGGTAACGTCGCCGACGAGAAGAACCGCGCCCGCCTCGATGCCGCCGGTGGCTTCTGCAACCACCATTTCTGGCTGCTGAGCGAACTCCATTCGCCAAACAGCGGTTCGAAGGTGAATGACCACGTCGCCGCCCACCTGCTGCCCCGGTTGGGCGTCCCGGCTGGCAGCAACGGCAACGCGCCGTTGGACTGGCTGCGGCGGGCCGCGGCGCAGTGCCCGCTGTGCGAGCATCTGCGGGAGCGCGAAGCCGCGCACTTGCGGACGTTCGTGGATTCGCTGGCGCAGGCCCGGTCCTGGTCGGAGTACGAACAATCGCGCGGCCTTTGCCTGCCGCATTGGCTGCGCGCCCAAGCGACCGTTGGCGATGAATCGTTTCGCCGACGACTCGCCCAGGTCCAGGCCGCCCAAATCGAGCGGTTGCAGACGGAGATGCGTGCCTGCGTGAGCAAACTCCAGTCCGGGCGGCGTTGGGAGATTTCGCGCGACGAGTGGGCCGCGTGCGAACGAACGACCGAGAAACTCGTCGGTCGCAAGGGCGTGTTGCCGCCATGACCCCGCCGCGCACTGCAAGCCGCCCCTGGGGCCGATTCGCCACGCGGCTGAATTCGCTGGCGGAAGCGCCGGAACTGCTGGGCGCGGCGCTTGGCGCGCATCTGTGCGCGGGCGAGGCGGTGCGCCTGCTCGTCTATGGGCCGCCGTGGGTGTCGCTAAAAACCGAAGACCCGGCCACGCTGCTGGCTGTGACCGACCGACGATGGCTCATCGTGTTTGACGGGCGAGACGGAGCGGCCACAGTCGCCCAATCTGACTTCGCCGACACGCTGCTGGTGGAGATAAGCATCATCCTGCTCTACGGCCGGCTGAGAGTTGAGTTTGTGGCGGGCGGACAAGCGCAATCGGTGCAAATCCAGTTCAACACCGTCATGGAAAAGCTCTACGAGGAGGCCATTCAACTGCTGCTCGACCACACTGAAGGCCCGCGCGTGGCTGCTCGCACACAGACCCGCGACACGCAATTGCCTTTGGAGAGTCTGCCGCTGAGATTTCGCAACGCGCTCCTCAAGTTCACACCGCCCGGGCGACTGCTGCGCGACCTGGCGCATTGGCCCGCCTGTTACGCCGGCCAACGACGCTGGTTCCAACGCGAGCTGGCGCCGGAGGCGGTCCTCGCTCTGACAGATCGGGAACTCATGCTCGTCTCGGACGAAAAGACCTGGACGTGGCTTCGCGTCGGTCGCGATATCAAATTCGGCAGCGTTGTTACCTACTGTCCGCTCTCGCGGCTGGCAGGCTTTCAACTGGGCCGACAGCCACCCCTGGGAACGCTGAACGTGACGCTGCGAACCGCGCATGGCCTAAGCAAGCTGGCGATTGACTTTCCGGCCGAGAGAGAGTCGGATGTGCTTGGAATCGTCGAGCAGGCCGGGGGAAAAACGGCGCCTGCAGAAACGCCCGAGTGTTACCCTTATGGGCCACCCAGTTGCTTCTGAAAGGGATTTGCCCTCGCCAACCAAGCGAGCGCCCGTGGTTCGCGTCCGCTGGCTCAACCGCACGGTGCTGGGCATCGGGCTGGCGTCGCTGTTCAGCGATTGCTCGCACGAAATCGCCACGGCGGTCATGCCGGCCTTCCTGGCGACGATGGGCGTGGCGGCGGCGTGGCTGGGGCTGATTGAAGGGGTGTCCGACGGATTGTCGAGCTTCGCCAAGATGGCGTCGGGCTACTACACGGACCGCTTCCGCCGCCGCAAACCCATCGCCGTGGCGGGCTACGTGGTGACGGCGCTGGGCACGGCGGCGTTTGGGCTGGCGGCGGCAGCGTGGCACGTCCTGCTGGCCCGGTCGTTGGCGTGGCTGGGGCGCGGGGTGCGCACGCCCGTCCGCAAGGCGCTGCTGGCCGGCGCGGTGACGAAAGAGACTTACGGGCGCGCCTTCGGGTTCGAGCGGATGATGGACACGTGCGGCGCGATTGTCGGCCCGGCGTCGGCGGTCGCGCTGCTGGCAGCGTGCAACCATCATTACCCGACGCTCTTTGCCTGGACGCTGGTGCCGGGATTGCTCGCGGCGGCGCTGATTGCGCTGGTGGTGCTGGAAAAGGAGCGCCAACCGGTGAAGCACGTTTCGTTTGGGGAAAGCTTGCGCGCCTTGCCGAAGCCGTTTCGCCGGTTCCTGGTGGCGGTCGGGCTGTTTGGCGCGGGCGACTTCGCGCACACGCTGCTGATCCTATTGGCGACCCAGCGGCTGACCCCAACACTGGGCGCAGGTAAGGCGGCCAGCATCGCGGTAGGCTTGTATCTGCTGCACAACGTCCTCTACGCCGCGTTCGCCTTCGTGGCCGGCTGGCTGGCGGACCGCTTTGACAAACGGCGGCTGCTGGCCGGCGGCTATGCCCTCGCCGGCGTCATGGCCGGCGCCATTATCGTGCTGCCGGCGAGCGTATGGACGCTGGGCCTGGTCTTTGCGCTCGGCGGCGTTTACGTCGCCGTCGAGGAAACGCTGGAGGACTCGCTCTGCGCGGAGTTGGTGGGCGAGGCGCATCACGGCATGGCCTTTGGCACATTGGCGACGGTGAACGGGGTGGGGGATTTCCTCTCGAGCGTCGTGGTCGGCGCGCTCTGGACCTGGAAGGGGACGGGAGTGGCTTTCGGGTATAGTGCGGTCCTATTCATCGCCGGGGCATCGCTGGTGCTGCGGGTCAGTGCGGCGGAGGTGTCTGTGGCACGGATTACACTATCGCGGTAGGGCGCGCACTGCTGTGCGCGCCGCCAGCCGGCCAGCTTCGCGCACGACGGCGCGCAACGGAGTGCGCGCCCTACCATGAATCAGGTCGGCAGTGGTGGTGGCCGGGCTGCGGTTGCTCATCGGGCGCTTGGTGCCCAAGAAGGCGCAACGGAGGTGCGGATTCTAACCCGCCAGTCATCCTTGATGGCCTGCCGAGCAGTGCTTGCCTTGGAGCCAAATGGGCCTTCTCTGAGCGGAACGAGCCTCAGCGACGGGCCACCAGACTCGGCCAAAGAAGCAAAGCGAGGGCAAACAAGCGGCAAATGTCTGGATTTGCTTTCTTCAATTGCCTCCGTGCGTTCACGGCCCTATCGGCACGGGTGACGGCGTTGAGCGCGTCTTGGCGCGAAAAAGAAACCGACAAGTCATAGTCGGCAGCGTGACGGTCCTCCTGCAGGTCAATAAACGTCTGCGCGATCAACTGAGCTTGGGGATTGTTGGCAATGGCCAGTTGGATCCAAAGTGACCGCAAAACGGCATGCACGTTTTGGGGTTTAGTCTTGACAAACTCTGTGCACACTGACTTCATTCTCTCACGCACAAACGCCCTTGCCGCCAGTTGGCGAAAGGCAGCGTTCCGTTGGCCGCCGCCCAATAGGAGAGAAGTGCTTTCTTCGATCAGGAAATGAAACAACCCGTAGTAAGCCGTGGAAAGAGCCCGCCGGAGGGTTGCCTGCTTGGGGCGGCGTGGCTCGCGGCGCGCCGGCATCCGCGCTTGGACGAGAAGGTCGAGGCCAATCCGGGCCATCAGACCAGCCCTCCAGCCAACTCATGCTGCCGCTTTACCCTGACGTAGGGCCAGAGCCGCTCGCCGGTCTCGGTCCATATGAGATCGCGAACCCAGGCGACCATTTGCTCAACCTTCTCCCAAGCCAAGGTCTGGTCTGGCGTATCGTCCGGGAAAACCAGGTACACGTGGAAAGCCTCTTCACCGCCGCTGTCAGTGTCCCTCCATATGCGGACGTCTTCGGGGCGGGGAAACCCGCGCTTGGCCAATTCGTCGGGGTTAATCCGGTCGCGAAGATCGGTCAATGTCTGGCTGCGTGCCGTCGTCATTGCGGATTATCATACATCGGAGCCGCTCGGGAGTCACCTGCTCTTGGCACACCGCAATGAAACGGCCCGCCCTTCTTTGCCTTGTTTTAGGGGCTTGAGTTGGTTACGTTGGGCGGGTGCCGAAAGTCTTGCGCCCAGCCGGCCAAGGCGGTAGATTGTCAACCATGAGCGTGACGCTGGTTGACGCCGCCAACCGCCACCGGATTGACGAACTTGGCGAGCGAGTCTTGGGCGGCGGGGAACTGTCCCCCGCCGAGGCCATGCGGCTGTTCAACTTGGAGACTTCCGCTGACGTCTTCCACCTGCTGGCCTGGGCCAACCGCATTCGGGAGGCTTTTAAGGGCAACGAGGTCCACCTTTGTTCCATCGTCAATGCCAAAGCCGGCGGCTGTTCGGAGGACTGCAAGTTCTGCGCGCAGTCAGCCCGTTATCAGACCGGCGCCCCGCGCTACGGCTTCGTGGACTCCGAGCCGGTGCTGCGCGCCGCCGCTGAAGCCGCCCAAAAAGGCGTCAGCGCCCTGGGCATCGTGGCTGCGTGGAAGGGGCTTCAGGAAGGGCCGCTGCTGGAGGAGGTGTGCGCGCGGCTCCGCGACCTGGCGCGCGCCGGCAAGGTGCGTCCGGACGCCTCGCTGGGCATGATCGGGAGCCAAAAGGTGGCTGACCGCCTCCGAGAAGCCGGCGTCGAATGCTACAACCATAACCTGGAGAGCTCCCGGCGGTTCTTTCCCACCCACTGCACGACCCACACCTATGCCGAGCGCCTCCAAACCATTCGCTGCCTCAAGCGGGCCGGCATCCGGATTTGCTCGGGCGGAATCATTGGCCTGGGCGAGTCGCGCCAGGACCGCTGCGACCTGGCCTTTGCCCTAAAAGACATCGGCGCCGAATTCGTGCCGATCAACATCCTCAATCCCATTGCCGGCACCCCTCTTGAAAATCAGTTGCCGCTCCCGCCCCTGGAGTGCCTCAAAACCATCGCTTGTTTTCGCTTTGTTTTGCCCAACCGGGACATCCTGATTGCCGGCGGGCGCGTGGCGAATTTGCGTGATGCCCAAAGCCTGATCTTCCTGGCCGGCGCCAGCGCCCTGATGGTGGGCAATTATCTGACCACCCTCAACCAACCAGTGGAAAAAGACCTGGCGATGCTCAAAGACCTGGGCCTGAGGCCGCGCCCTGGCCGGCAGCGCGCCGGCACGGCGAGAGCCAAAGACGGCATGGGTTTTGCTCTTGATAAGGCCCGGGCGAACGGTTGCACGCCAGCTTTGTCTAAATGATTGACGGTTTGACCGGCTGGACCAGGCCCGGGCCGGAAGGACGGGCCGGGGAGGGACGCCAAGGAAAAAGGGTTGAAATGCCGGCGAAGTTGGCCTACTTTAACTCTGCGTTTGACACCGGCGCCGGGCTGGATAAGAGTGGTTCGGCAAGGCGAAGGCAAGTCCCCGGAGCCGGGGAAGGGCGACCGTGGCGGCACGCGACGACTATCTGTTAGATAACCTGCTAGAGATGGGCTACGTGACCAACGAGCAGTTGGCCGCAGCCCGGCAGGACGCGGACTCGACTGGCGAAGGCGTGGTGGATACCCTGGTCGGGAAGGGGGTTTTGACGCCCGTGGTGGTCGCCCAAGCCAAGGCGACCCACTTTGGCGCGGAGTTTTTCCACCTGGGCGAGATGCGGGTCCCGGACGAGGCGATTGCGGCGGTGCCGCGCCACGTCGCCAAACGGTTCAGCGTGGTGCCGGTGCGCCGGGAGGGCAACAGCGTCACGGTGGCGATGAGCGACCCTTCCGACCTGGAGACCATTGACGGGCTCCAACACGCCCTGAACCTGGAGATCACCGCGGCGGTGGCCACGCCGGAGGACATCGAGGCGGCCATCAGCAAGTACTACGGCGTCAAGGACGACTCGGTCAGCAAGATGATCCAAGACATCACCGAGGGCGAAGTGGAATTGGGCGTGGGTGAAGAGGTTAAATTCGACGACGGCTCGGTCGTGGATGCGGACGCGCCGATCATCAAGTTGGTGAACACGATGATCGTCGAAGCGTTCAAGATGCGGGCCTCGGACATCCACTTGGAGCCGTTGGCCAAGCGCTTCAGGGTCCGCTACCGGATTGACGGCATGTTGCATGAGATGAAGAGCCCGGCCAAGCGGCTCCAGTTGCCCATCATCAGCCGCCTCAAAATCCAAGCCAACATGTCCATCGCCGAGAAGCGGGTGCCGCAAGACGGGCGCATTCAGGCGCAGGTGGGGGGCAAGTTCATTGACCTGCGGGTTTCGTGCGTGCCGACCACCCACGGCGAGAGCATCGTGATGCGACTGCTCGACAAGGAAAGTCTGCGGCTGGGCTTGTCCGAGCTGGGCTTTTTCTCCGATGACCAGCAGACCTTCGAGCGAATGATTGGGTTGCCGGATGGGATTCTGCTGCTCACCGGGCCGACGGGTTCGGGCAAGACCACGACCCTTTACGCGGTGCTGAGCTATATCAACCGGCCTGACCGCAAGATCATCACCGTCGAGGACCCGGTCGAATACCTGTTGTCGGGGATCAACCAGGTGCAGGTCAACGAGGCCGTCGGGCTGACGTTCGCCAGCGCTTTGCGTTCGATGCTGCGCCAGGCCCCCAACGTCATCATGCTGGGGGAGATCCGCGACCTGGAGACGGCCACCATTGCGATCAACGCCTCGCTGACCGGGCACTTGGTTTTCTCGACGCTCCACACCAACGACGCCCCCAGCGCGGTGACCCGGTTGATTGACATTGGGGTGAAACCGTTCCTGGTGGCCTCTTCCGTGCGGTGCCTGATGGCCCAACGGCTGGTGCGCCGGGTCTGCAAGCGGTGCAGTTTTAACTGTCCGGCGACCGACACCGAGGCGCGGGCGCTGAACCTTGACCCCGCCGCGATCGCCAATGCGGTCTTCAAGAAGGGCAAGGGCTGCGGCGAATGCAACAAGACGGGCTACCGTGGCCGGTTCGGGATTTTCGAGGTGTTCGCGATTGATGACGAAGTGCGCAAGTTGATTTATGAGAAAGTCTCGGCCAGCGTGCTGCGGGCGCGGGCGCGCGAGATGGGGATGCGCACCCTGCGCGAAGACGGCACCCGCAAGGTGCTGGCCGGGCTGACCACGCCGGAGGAAGTAATCCGCGCGACGATCATGGATATTGATTGAGAGGTTCGGGGCGGTATGTCGTATTCGATGTCAGATTTGTTGCAGTTGGTGGTGGCCGAAGGCTCTTCCGACCTGCACTTGCGGGTCGGCGTCCCGCCGGTGATCCGCCTCCACGGGGTGCTCCACAGGGTCGAAGGCCCCCCATTGCGGCCGGAGGACACCGAGGAACTGATGCGGACCATCACCTCCGAGGAGAACATCCAGCACGTCCGCGAGCGCGGCACGACCGACTTCGGCTTTGCCTTCGGCGAACTGGCCCGCTTCCGCGTGAGCGTGTTCAAGGAGCGCGGCAATTTCGGTGTGGTGTGCCGGCAAATCCCCAGCAAGCTCTTGACGCTGGAGCAGATCGGCTTGCCGCCCTCAACGCGGGAGTTGCTTTACAAACCCAGAGGCATGGTGTTGTTGACTGGGCCGACCGGCTGTGGGAAGACCACCACCCTGGCGACGATGATTGACATCATCAACACCGAGCGCGACGACACCCACATCGTCACCATCGAAGACCCCATCGAATACTACCACAAGCACAAAAAATCCATCGTCACCCAGCGCGAAGTCAACGTGGACGTGCCGAATTTCGCCGAGGCGCTTCGCCGCGTCTTGCGCATGGACCCCGACGTGATCCTGGTGGGCGAGTTGCGCGACTTGGAGACGATGGACGCGGCGATTACGGCGGCAGAGACGGGCCATTTGGTCTTCGGCACGCTGCACACGACCGGGGCGGCCAAGACAATTGACCGCATTACGAACGCCTTTCCGGTGACGCAACAGGAGCAAATCCGCATCCAGCTTTCGACGGTGCTCCAGGCGGTGATTTCGCAGTTGCTGCTGCCGCGGTGCGACAAACCCGGACGCATCGCCGTGTTTGAAGTGATGATCAACACCCCCTCCATTGCCGCGCTGATCCGCGACAACAAGACCTTCCGGATCAATTCCGACATCCAGACCGGCGCCAAGCACGGCATGGTGACGCTGGACAGTTTTCTTTTGGAGCGGTATATGGCGGGCATCATCGCCCAGGAGGAAGTGATCACCAAGTGTCAGGACCCCACCAGCGTGCTGCAGAAACTGCAGGAACTTGAGGCGGGGCGGACCCTCGCCGAAGCGCAAGGAAAAGGCTAGCCTATGGCTGAAGGTGGCACCCACCCGCTGCTGGCGCTCGTGCGCGAGCGCGGCCTGATTGACGACATGCAGTTCGAGGAGGTCGTCGCGGAGCACGCCCGCAGCGGCCGCCCGATGAGCCAGATTCTGCTCGACTACGGTCTGATTGACCAGGATACCCAACTGCAGTTGATGGCCGAGCACCTGGGCACCGAAGTGGTCACGATATCGGAGACTGAGCTGACCCCCGAGGTGCTCGAGAGCGTGCCGGCGGCGACCGCCCGGATGTATCAGTGCCTGCCGGTGGCGGTCTTCGACACGCAAGTGCGGTTGGCCCTGGTGGACCCCATGAACCCCCAGGTGATTGACGAGCTGGGCTATTCCATCGGCAAGGAAATCCAGATCGTCGTCGCCGACCCGGGCCAGGTCGAGAAGCTCATCCAGAAATTCTATCCCCAGGACACCGACACCGTCAGCGACATCCTCAAGCAATTGGGCGCGGATGAAGAGCTGGCCAAGGAAGTCTCGGAGGTCATGAGCGGTGAATTCGACCTGGCCAACCTGGCCAACGAAGCCCCCATCATCAAATTTGTCAACTTGGTCCTTTACCAGGCCATCCAGGACCGGGCCAGCGACATCCATTTCGAGCCGTTTGAGGACGAGTTCAAGATCCGCTACCGTGTGGACGGCGCCCTCTACGAGATGTCGCCCCCGCCGAAACACCTGGCCTTGCCGGTGACCTCCCGCATCAAGGTCATGTCCAACCTCGACATTGCCGAGCGCCGCCTGCCCCAAGACGGGCGCATCACCATCAACGTGGCCGGCCGCCAGGTGGACCTGCGGGTTTCGACGCTGCCCACCCAGTTCGGGGAGTCGGTCGTGCTGCGCGTGCTGGATCGGGCAGCCGTGAACATGGAGTTGGAAAACCTCGGTTTTCCCAAGTTCGTTTACGATTACGTGGTCAACCTAATCCAGCAGCCCAACGGCATTGTGATTGCGACCGGGCCAACCGGCTGCGGCAAGACCACTACCCTTTACTCGTGCATGCGGCGGATCAACATGATTGATTCCAAGCTGCTCACCATCGAGGACCCAGTCGAGTACGACATCGAGGGCATCATGCAGGTGGCCGTGCACGAAGGCGTCGGCATGACCTTCGCGCGGGCGCTCCGCTCCTTCCTCCGCCAGGACCCGGACATCATCATGGTGGGCGAAATGCGCGACTTGGAGACCGCCCAGGTGGCCATCCAGGCCTCCCTGACCGGCCACTTGGTGATGAGCACCCTCCACACCAACGACGCCTCGGGGGCGATCACGCGCATGATTGACATGGGCGTGGAGCCGTTCCTGGTTTCTTCCACGCTGCTGGCCGTGCTGGCCCAGCGATTGGTGCGCACCATCTGCAAACGGTGCCGCACGCCTTTCGAGCCCACCGAATCCCAATTGGCCATGCTGGGGCTTTCGCCCCACGACGTCGGCGACAAAGTGTTCTACTACGGGCGCGGCTGCAAGGAATGCAACGACACCGGCTACCGCGGCCGCAAAGGCATCTTTGAATTACTGCCGGTCAGCGAGCCGGTTCGCCTGCTCATCAACGAACGGGCGCCCACGATCGTCATCCGCCAGAAAGCCATCGAACTGGGCATGGTGACGCTGCGGGAGGACGGCTTGCGGGGCATATTTGACGGCGAAACAACGATCGAAGAAGTGCTCAAATGCACATAACCCAAAGGTGGCGCTATGCCTAAGTTCAGCTATGTGGCCATGGACTCCCGTGGCAAGGAGACCAAGGGCACCTTGGAGGTATCCAACCAGAACGAAGCCATCGGCCGGCTCAAGGAAATGGGCTTCTTCCCCACCAAGGTGGTGGAGTCTGACAAGGTCAAGGACAAGCCGGCCAAACAGCCCAAAACCGCGCCCCCGCCCGGTGCCGCCAAGCGGAGCCGGGGCAAGGGCCTCAATATCGAAATCCCGTTCATCGGCGGGCGCGTCAAACCCAAGATCATGACCACCTTCACCCGCCAGTTGGCGACGCTGGTGGACGCTGGCCTGCCGTTGCTGCGGGGGATGCGCGTGTTGGAGAAGCAGGAGCGCCACCCGACCCTCAAACGGGTCATCGGCGAGATGGCTGTGTCCATCGAAGGCGGCAGCACCTTTTCTGAGGCCCTGGCCCAACATCCCAAAGTCTTCAACCGCCTCTACGTGAACATGGTCAAGGCCGGCGAGTTGGGCGGCGTGCTGGAGGTGGTCCTCAACCGCCTGGCCGAATTCATGGAGAAGGCCCAGAAGATCAAGGGCAAGGTGATCTCGGCCATGTTCTACCCGGCGGCGGTCATCACCGTCGCCTCGGTGATCCTGGGCGTATTGATGGTGTATGTGGTGCCGCGGTTTAAGACGATTTTCCAAGACATGCTGGAGGGCCGCTCCCTGCCGGCCTGGACCCAGGTGGTCTTGACCATCAGCGAGACTGTCGCCAAACACTTCTTTAGGACGTTGGGCGGCGTGATCGGCGGCTTCATCCTGATCCGGCTTTTGCTCAAGACCAGGATCGGCCGGCGGCTCTTTGACCGGTTCAAGCTCAGCATGCCGGTCTTGGGGCCGGTCATCAGCAAAGTTGCCATTGCCCGTTTCAGCCGCACCCTCGGCACCCTGGTCAGCAGCGGCGTGCCCATCTTGCAGGCCCTGACCATTGTCAAGGAGACCTCCGGCAACGTCATCATTGGCGAAGCCGTGGGCCAGGTGCATGAGAGCGTCAAGGAAGGCGAGACCATCACCCAGCCGTTGGACGCCTCGAACGTCTTTCCCCCCATGGTCGTCAGCATGGTGGACGTCGGCGAGCAAACCGGCGCCCTGCCGGAGATGTTGATGAAGATTGCCGACACTTACGAAGACGAAGTGGACAATGCAGTCTCGGCCATGACCTCGCTCTTGGAGCCAATCATGATCGTCTGCCTGGCGCTGATCGTCGGCAGCATCGTGATCGCCTTGTTCCTGCCGCTGATTGATCTGATCAACACCCTTAGCGGCGAAGGCGGCGAGGGCACGGCGCGCAGCGCCGCCGGGGAGAAGGGCGAGTAAAGGGCCCCCACGGCCCCCCAAATTGGCCACTGGCGCGGCAAGCCAGTGGCCATTTTCTTTGCTTCCCTTTCCCGGGCGAACTGCTATGGTGGGCCCCGGCGAGCTTGACCGCCGTTGTATGCCGACTCGACCAAAACTGCTGGTGTTGGATGACGACCAGGACACGCTGGAGATTTGCCGCGAACTTCTCCAGCTCTTGCCGGCTCGGCCGGAAATACAGACCGCCAGCACCGGCCAGCGCGCCCTGGCCCTGCTGGAGGCCGAACCCTTCACCGTCCTGATCACGGACCTGAGCATGCCCAAGATGGACGGCCTGCAAGTGCTGGCGGCGGTCCGCCGCAAATGGCCAGGCTTGCGCACCGTGGTGATCACTTCCACCACTGACGAACAACTGCGCCGCCGCGCCCACGGCATTGGCGTGGACTTGTTCTGCGAAAAACCGCGCACCAGCAAGGAGATCGAGGCTTTCTTGGCGGGTTTGGCAGACTTGCTCAAGGCCGAGGAACAGCCCGCCGCCGGGCCCCCTCGCCCAAGGAGCCTGCCCGAAATCATCCACCTGGAGTGCCTGGCCCGGAACACCAGCGTCATCAAGTGCGCGCACGGCGACGAGGAGGGGCGTATCTGGATTCACCAGGGGGAAATCGTGGATGCAGCGACCAGCTACCTGGCCGGCCAACCCGCTTTGGACGCGATCCTCTCCTGGCAGGATGCCCAGTGCGAATTGCTGCCCGGCGAGGCGAGCCGGCCACGGCGAATCCACGGCGTGGCGCGCCTCCCGCGGGCCAGGGAGCAACGGCCGCCCCGACCGGCAGAGGACGTGGAAGGCCCAGCCGTCTGGCGAGCGCCCGCGGCGCCGACGGCAGAACCAGCGCCAGCACCGGGATCACTTTCCTTGCGCGAGTTGACCCGCGCTCAAGGAGTCGAGGTCGTGCTGAGCGTTCAACCCGGCCAGCCGGAGCCAAAGGTCGAATCCTGGGGAGTTGAGCACCCCAGCGAACTGGCCCAATGGACGAGCAAGACCTTGCAGCTTTTTGGGGCCTTGGGCCAAACCCTCCAGGCGGGCCAACTCACGCAGGTGGAGGCACTGACCTCGGCCAACCGCTTGCTCCTGGCGCCCAAAGGCGAGGCCTGCCTCTGCCTCGGCTTCGGCCGGCGCGTGGCGCCGGAGGAAGCTCGCGAAAGCCTCAAATCAATCCTCTCCCAATGGGCATCCTGAAGCTTAAGCTTTTTCGCAAGGCAGCCGCTCCCAAGCCCGCGCCGGCGGCCCCGCCGCGGGGCAGCTTCACCATTGATGCGACCGGCCGGGTGGTGTCTTCGACGCTCCCGCGGGGCTTTCCGGAGCCGGTGGTCCAGGAGATCGCGCGCGCGGTGTTGGCTGCCTTCCATTCCGCGCTCGAAGCCCAGGTCCGCCTGAGCGAGTTCAGCGTGCATTACCCCGCCTTGCGAATCACCGCGCGGGAGATGCGCGGCGGAGCCATTGTCTATCTTGCCCCGCGCGGCCTCGCCCGGAAATAGCCAAACCCCAACGACCCCAATAAGCCTATGAGCAGCGCCAACAAGCGAGTCGCCGAAATGATCGAGCGCATGGAACACTACGTCGAGTGCTGGAAGGAGTTCAGCCACTACGTCTCGCTGGCTCGCACCAAGCAGTTCAGCCCGGAAGATGAGGACATGTTCCTGGACACCAAAAGCGTCATCACCCAGGAACTCGAACTCATCCTCAACGAGGTTCAGGGCAGCGCCGTAAGCCGCGAGGACGTCCTGGCCCTGATGGCCGAGGCGCCTTCCATCCGCGCCATAAGCGAACTCAACGAGGGCAGCTTGAGATCTTTGGAGAACCAGTGGCACAAGCTCTACATCGGCTGGCAATCCATGCTCGGCCAGTTGAAGGTGCAGCAGAAGCAACTCGAGTCCCATTCCCTCTGGTCCCTGTTCGGGCGCAAGAAGTGAGCCGGCTTGGGCGCGCAGCACCACAAGCCATGAAAATGGGACTGGGGCTGCATGCAGCGCGATGCGTTTGGAGTGCGTGGAGCTGGCTCCCGCTTTCAGCAGAGATGGGTCCAAAAACGCCCGCAAGCCGCCGCACCTCAAACGCTTCGCGCTCCCAGTGACCGGTCCAGCCAGGGAAGATTTGCTTGGCAAGAGGCGGCAACTCCATACAATGCCTCCAGCAAGAGCGTGCAGCGTGCGCGGCCTTTGCCCGGAAAGCAGCAATCCAAACCAACCACCATGAGCGATACGACCAAGATCGAACAAGCCTATCAACTGGCCAAGGAACGTTACGCCCAACTGGGCGTGGACACCGACCGCGCCCTCAAGAAGCTGGCCGGCGTGGCCATCTCCGTGCACTGCTGGCAGGGCGACGACGTGGGCGGCTTCGAGAACATGGGTCTGGACATCGGCGGCGGGTTGGCCGTGACCGGCAACTACCCGGGCAAAGCCCGCACGCCCGAGGAGCTGTGGGCGGACTTCCTCAAAGCGATGTCGCTGGTGCCCGGCAAGCATCGGTTCAACGTGCACGCCTCTTACGCGGAGATGTCGGGCGCGAAGGTCGAACGCGACGCCCTGGGGCCGGACCAATTCAAGAACTGGATCGCCTGGGCCAGGGCCAACAAACTCGCCCTCGACTTCAACCAGACTTATTTCGCCCACCCCAAGGCCGCCGACGGCCTCACCCTCGCCCACCCGGACAAGGCCGTGCGCCAGTTCTGGATTGACCACGGCATCCGCTGCCGGGAAATCGGCGCCGCCTTCGGCCAGGCCCTCCGCAAGACCTGCCTCACCAATCTGTGGATTCCCGACGGCATGAAGGACACCCCAGCCGACCGCAAGGCCCCACGCGAGCGCCTCCTGGAAGCGCTGGACGCCGTGTTCGCCAAGCCGATTGACCCCAAGCTCAACGTGGACTCCGTTGAGCCAAAGCTCTTTGGCATCGGCTCGGAAAGTTACGTCGTCGGCTCGCACGAGTTTTACCTCGGTTATGCCATCAGCCGGCAGAAGTTGCTCACCCTCGACGCCGGCCACTACCATCCCACCGAAGGCATCGCCGATAAAATCTCCGCGGTGCTGATGTATCTGCCGCAGATCGCGCTCCACGTCAGCCGCGGGGTGCGCTGGGACAGCGACCACGTGGTGACCCTCACCGACGAGTTGCAGGCCATCGCCCAGGAAATCGTGCGCGGCGATTACCTCGAACGCGTGCGCATCGGCCTGGACTACTTCGACGCCAGCATCAATCGCGTCGCCGCGTGGGTCATCGGGGCCCGCAACATGCTCAAGGCCCTGGCCCTGGCGCTGGTCGAACCCACGGCCAAACTGCGCGCCGCAGAGAGCGCCGGCGATTTCACCAGCCGCCTGGCGCTCCAGGAGGAAATCAAGTCCCTGCCCTTTGGCGCGGTGTGGGACTTTTATTGCTGCAAGTCCGGCGTGCCGGTGGGCGAGGCCTGGCTGGCCGAGGTCAAGCAGTACGAGAAGGACGTGCTTTCGCAGCGCAAGTAAGCCGCCAGGACAAAGGAGGTCTTATGACGGAGGTTGCGCCAGCCACTACTAATCCGGCCCTGGGCGTGCTGATCTTCGCGCTCGGCGGCCTGGCCGGGGCGGTCTTCTACCTGCCCTTCAAGAAGGTCAAGAACTGGGCCTGGGAAAGCTACTGGATGATCTATGCCATTTGCGGCTTGGTCGTCGTGCCCTGGGCGCTGGCCCTTTGCACCTCGCCCAATCTGCTCCGCGTGCTCCAGCAATCCCCCGCCACGCAATTGTGCTATTGCTTCGCCTGCGGCGCCATGTGGGGCGTTGGAGGACTGACCTGGGGCTTGATGATCCGCTACCTGGGCGTGGGCTTGGGGCTGGCCATCGGCTGCGGCCTCTGCTCGGCCGCCGGCACCTTGATCCCGCCGATCTTCGTTGCCGGCAAACGCGAAGTCCTGCTCCACACGGCGGCGGGGCACGTCTCCCTGCTGGGCGTGTTGGTTTCGCTGGCCGGCATTGTGCTGGTGGGCATGGCCGGCATGTCCAAGGAAAAGGAGCTGCCCGAAGAGCAAAAAAAGAAAGCCGTCGCCGAGTTCAACTTCCGCAAAGGGCTGCTGGTGGCCATCTTCTCCGGCCTGATGAGTTCGGGCATGAGCTTTGGCTTGCAGGGCGGGCCGCTCCTAGAAGCCAAAGCCCAATTCGGCAGCGAAACGACCATCGCCCAACAAGTCGTGGATGGGAAGACGGTCGAAGCACCCATGCCCAAAGCGGCCGCCGGCGAAACGACTACGGCGCAGACTTGGAAAGGCATGCCGGTGCTTGTGGTGGTGCTCTTGGGCGGGTTCGTGGTCAACTTCGGCTGGTGCCTCCACCTGAACCTCAAGAACAAGACCACTGGCGATTACACCAAGGCCGACACGCCGTTGCTCGGCAACGTGATTTTCGCCGGCTTGGCGGGCGCCATCTGGTGCTCGCAGTTTATCTGCTTCAAAACCGGCGAGCCGGCGATGGGCAAGACCGCCTACATCGGGTGGGCGGTGCTGATGGCCAGCGCGATCCTGTTCAGCACCTTGCTCGGCATTCTGCTGGGCGAATGGAAAGGCACCAGTGGCCGGACCAGGGGCCTGCTGGCCGTCGGCTTGGTCTTCCTGGTGCTCTCCTCGGTCGTCGCCGGTTACAGCGGAAGCCTCGGTCAGGAGACCCCGCGCCAGAAACCACAGGCAGCGGCCAGCAACTTGGCGCGGACTTGAGCGGCCGGCGCGGAGAAACCGCCGGGAATGATGCCAAGATGAGTCCCTCAGGGACGACCGACAATAGCCCACCGATTCATCGCTGGGAAACCGGCGGCCGCCGCCCGAGCAAGTCCCGTCAGGGACGAAAGAACCTCCCCGCGCCCAGCCTGATCCGCAGAGCGGTAATGGCTCAGGAAAAAACCGAAGTGCTCGGTTGACTCCTTTGGGTCTTTTTCTGCCATAAGCAGTTCATCGGGGCTTACCACCGTGTAGTGGGCAGCATTAGAGAGTTCCCGCGACTCGGTAGGCAACATAAACCACTTCTCATTTTCTTACGGCGACCGCAGGCGGTAGAAGCGGCTGGGATAGTTCGTCCAATGGCGGTCGCTGAAATAAGAGGAACCGCTGGTCAGGGTATTGGTGCCGACCCAGGACCAGGCGGGATTGGCCAGGTTCGTGCAGGCTTCCACCACGATGACAAGGTCGCTGGAACCGGTGATGGTGAATCCAAACCTATTCCCACGGACTCCGAAGCTACCATCGGTGGTTTGCGGCTGAGCGCTCCAGAGCACGGCAGGTCGAGCGCCAAACGTCGCGCTCCAGCCCGTGGTCCCTGGCAGGTAATACACAGTCGCCACACAGCTACGGGCAAACACATCGGAACCAATGCTGGGGGCGTTGCCTTGGAAATAGACTGCTTTCAGGCTCTTGCACTCAGCGAAGGCCCAGCCCTCGATGTTGGTGACGGCATTGCCGATCGTGGCGCTGGCCAACCCAGTGCAGGAAGCGAATGCCTCCGGCCCAATGCTGGTTACGCTGTTAGGGATCGTAATGCTGCCCAGCTTGGTGCAGTAATAAAACGCCCTATAGCCGACGTTGGTGACGCTATTGCCTATCGTGGCATTGGTCAGACTAGCACAGTAGTAGAAAGCGCAGTTTCCAAGGCTGGTGACACTATTGGGGATAGTCACCTCAGTCAGCCTTTCGCATACCCCGAACGCAGAGGCGCCGATGCCTGTAACGCTATTAGGAATCCTGACCTGTGCCAAGCTGGCGCAGCCACCGAACGCGTCCCGACCAATAGTGGTGAGGCTTTCGGGCATCGTGACGTTGGTTAGGCCGCCGCAAGCCGCGAACGCCAACCGTGCAATGTTGGTGACGCCGTTGGGAACAGTGACGCTGGTCAGGCTGGCGCAGTGGAAGAACGACGAGTCACTAACGCTGGCGAGGCCTTTGGGAAGGCTGACATTGGTTAGGCTGGTGCAGAAAGCGAACGCACCCCGCCCGATGGTGGTCACGCTCTCGGGCAGCGTGGCGCTCGTCAGGCCAGTACAGGAAGCGAACGCGTCATCTCCGATACTCGTGACCCTATTGCCTATCGTGACGTTTGTCAGGGCGGTGCAGCCGCCAAACGAGTCCATCCCGATGCTCGTGACGCTATCGGGGATCGTGACGCTGTTCAGGTTGGTGCAGGACCAGAACGCCGAGTCGCCGATGCTGATGACCGGCAGGCCCTCGATCATGCTGGGGACGGTCACCGCGCCACCGGAACCCGTGTATCCGGTGACGGCGATACCGTCAAGGTAGTTCACATATTTGAATTGCGCCTGCGGCGCCGCTGGTAGGGCAAGCACTAGCACGCGCAAAACCCACCAAGCGCAGACATGGCCCAAGAGACTTTGGCGGACGCGGCGTAACTGGCAGGGGGTCGGTGTTTTTTCGACTCCACTCATTGGCCGAACCAAGCCTGTGCTCATTTGACCTGAGGATTCTCGTGGCCCCTGAAGTCGTCGCTGTTATCGTTCGACACCTGCCCGCCCGGTGAACTCGATAAGAGAAACTACTGACCAACGCCAGCCCTTCTCTCCGTTTGCCAGGGCGCCATCTTCATGGCTCCCGGGACCCGACAGCCTCATATGAAGCAGGATTTATGCCGGGGGCTGGTTTCCTGACCTGACAATCTGGCCTGCATTCGGCTGATCCCCGCAACGAGACAGCCGACATCAAACATGGAACCTTGAATGACCATCCGACGCCGCTGCCCCGGTTCGATGTTGGATGTTCGACGTTCGATGTTCGCTTTTGATTCTCTGCCGCCCCGCGCGGCTGCGCACGTGGTCTGGCCCCTTGACCTGGGTTGGCGCTCCAACTGAGCGCCACTTCAGAGGCCCCCTCAGGTGAACGCCGCCACCCGGTAGAAACGCCGCGGCAGACCGGCAGCCCCAGGGTCGCTCACCGTCACCATTCCCTCCGCCCCCGCCGTGCCGCTGGTCAACAAGGTCCACACGCCCGCTGCCAAGTCGTCGCTTGTGTACACCGAGTACTTCTTGGTGCAGAGGGTGTTGAAGCGGATGTGGATGTCCGGCCCAACCTTCTCGATGGCGCGCAAGTAAGGAACCTCGGTCACCTTCACGTCATCAATCGCAAAGCAGTTGCCCAGCGCCGCAGGCCATGAAGCGGGCACCGCCTCCCTGAAAGCAAACCGCAAGACGTCGAGCGTGTTGGTGAAATAAGGCGCCATGCTCGCGCGGGCGACCAGCCGCCCGTTGATCGAAAAGGAGAAAGCGCCTCCCTGGTAATCCAGGAGCAAGCGGTTGGTCATCAAGGTGCCGGCCCACTGCCCCCAGTTGCCAATGGGCGCGCCAGCGTCAATCAACGGCCTGTTGGTGAAGACGACCACTTGCCCGTTATCGGCCAGGGCGATAAGAGGGTTGTGATGGTCCTCGGCGTCGGTGGTAAGGATTTCCACCCCGAAGGCGCCCCCGCCGCTGTTCGTGCCCGCGATCCACAGCAACCAGTCCGCCACCAGCACCTGGTTCTTCTGTGCAGAGGCAAATTTGGCCCCATATACACTCGCGCAGGGAACCGCGCCGCAGTCGGCAAAAAGCCGCATGCCGCCGAGGAAGTTGGAGGCCGTCAGCGTCGGCGCTCCCGCCTGCACGTAAGTCATGGCCGTGCCATAAGTCCCGGAAACCGGTTGGTAGTTTGTGGCGGTCAAGGAAGTGCCGTCGGCAAACTGCTCAAAAGTGTCGTAGTAAAGCACCTGCCCCCACAGGGCCTCGGCGGCAGCGAGACCCAAGCCAAATGCCACGCTAGCGGTTTTCATAAGACTTCTGTGCGACTTCCGAGAACGCCACCCGCGCTGCATCTTCAACAAAGGCGATTACGGGCGGCTCTCCGCGCCAAGTCAAGCCTCTTCTCGGCGCAGAGTAGCGGATCCGAGGTCATGCCACGCCGCTCGGTGCCACCAACGATGAAAAGGGACGGGTGGCGGCGGCAGGCGCGAAGCGCCTTGGAGTGCGCCAGTCCCCTGGCGCTTTCGCCGGCGCACTGGTGACAAAACCGGTGGCGGACCGACCGTTCCCTGCGCGCGCCACTCACTTCTTCTCCGCCGGGTTCGGCTCGGCCACGACGCGCAGGGGGATCGCCGGCGCGATGCGCATCATGCCGTAGCGGGCCACGCCGCTGAGCGTGCCGCTGACGATTATGTTGTAGCGGCCCGGGCGAACCGATTTTGCCGCCGTGACCACCAACGCGCCTTCGTTCTGCTCCGCCGGAATCGGCACGGCTTTAGCCGTGATGCCCCCAGGGGGCCGCGCCAAGCCCAGGCTGATGGCACCGCTCTTGGCCACTTCGTGCCGCGACACCTTCACGGGGATCGAGAGCTCGCCGCCCGGCTTCAATTCCAACTCCTGGCCCGCCTCGACCTGCGGGAACACCCGGAACGGCGCCGCTTCGAGCACCGCCAGCAACAGATCGTGCGCCGGCAGCAGGTAGGTGAAAGAGAACGCCTGCATCACCGACTCCGCCGGAAAGGCCTTGCGCACGAGGTTCTGGCCGCCCACGGTGGCGCTGCCGATGACCGTCGGCTCAACCACGCCCAACTCGGCGTCCGGCGGCGCGGTGATCGTCAGCGGCGCCTGGTTCCGCCCGGTGGCGATCACCGCCTGGCTGGCGCTGAAGCCAGGCGGCAGGTCCTGGACGCTCACCACGATTTCGTTGGTGAAGTTGTCCTTGCGGATCGCGTCCACGTTCAAGAGCACCGTCTCGCCCTTGCCCACGCGCGGATTGTCCGGGGTGATCCGCAACGCAAAGTCGGGTTGCTCCGGGCCAATCGCCAGCCGATAGGCGTGCTCTTCCCCGCCGTTGCCTTGGATGTCGCGGAGGCAGACGTAATAATTGCCTTTGCGGCGGAACGTATAAACCAGCCGCGAATCGGCGTGGTGGGTCACCAGGGCCGCCATCGGATCCACTGTGTCGTCGTTTTCCGCCAACTCGTTGCCTGCCGCATCGAAAAGCGTCAGCAGCGAGTCCAGCGGCGAATCGAGCCGCCGCGCGAAGACCTCGAAGACGAGCCGCTGCCCCGCCGCCGCCGCCAACGAGAACCAGTCCACGTCCCCGGGCCGGCCAATGCGGCCGTTGACGTTCACCGGCGGCTCGATGCGGCTGGCCGTGTTGGTGGCGTCGTTCGGCTCGACCTCGAAGGCCTCCTTCACGTTTCCGACCGCAAATGGAGCCAGGTTCGACCGCGGCGAAGCGTTCTCGCAGCCGACCTCAAGCGCCGGCGGCGAGTCGGCCGGGATGGCGACTTCCAGGCTGTCGGTCGGCAGGTTGACGCCGGAGAGGCGCACCTTGACGGTCGCGCCCCGCTGCCCGCCGAGCGGAAAGATGTCCGTGATGTAGGGCACCGCGCCAATGGTCAGCCGATAGGCGAAATCGGCCCGCCCGCGGAACAGCACGTCGTGCGCGCACACGCAGTAAGCGCCGTCCTGGGGCGGCTTGAAGAAGATCACCGGGTCGGGCTTGAACCGGAAATCGTCCACGGAGGCCAGCACCTTGCCCGCCGCATCGTAGAGGGTGAGACAAAGGTCGCACCAGCCGGGAACGGCGTCGGCCACGTAGGGCAGCAACGAGCGGGCTTGCGCGGCCAGCACGATCGTCTGGCCGGCCTTGGCCTCGAAGCGGAAGTAATCGCGGTCGCCCATCATGGCCTGGGCGTTGACCACGACCGGCAAGGGGGCGAGGCGCTGCGCTTGGTCGAGGGAATCGTTCGGCTCGCTCTCCACAACCTCGGGCAAGTCGCCAACGGAGAAACGCCAGCGATTCGACGGCCCGCCCGCGGTGACCACGCGCAAGTCGCGCTCGCCAAACGGCGCTTCCGGCGCAACGGTGACCGCCACCCGCGCGCTCACGGCCTGGTTGGTGCCAACGACTTTGCCAGTGACGCCCTGGCCGGTGAAACCGACCGTTGTGATGTTCAAGAGGTTCTTTCCCGTGATGGTGACTTCCACGGTGTTGCCGCGCTGTCCGCCCGCCGGGAAAACCGAGGCTAGGTAAGGCGCGCTGACCACTGCGGCGGGCGCGGGCGTGGCCGGAGCCGGCTTGGCCGTGGGCGCATTGGTGGCCGCAGTGGCCACCGCGTTCGTAGCGCCGGCTTTAGCCGGTTCGGCTGATCTTGAACCGCCTAAAGGCGGGGCTACAAACACGGCCAGTCCCAGCAGCAAACCTGCCCGCAATCGAAGGCCCCGGCTCATTTCGCCTCCTTCGGCTTCTGGGCCGCGCCGCGGGCGGGCGGCGGGGTGGTTGACTGCGCCGGCGCTGGCGGCGGCCCCGGCTTTGGCTCAGGTGGTTTGCCCGGCCCGCCGGCCAGCGCGTCCTTGACGGCGTCAGCCGTCCACAAGCGGGCCACCAACTGGCCGGGCGTGGTGTTGGTGGTCGCGGGTTTCCAACGGACGGCGGCGGGCGTGGAGGTGTCGAAGCAGCCAGAGGCAGTGAGGATGAACCAATCGTCGGCCCATGGCGCCAGTTGGATGAGCGTCGCCAGGGGCCGGCTGTCGGCAGTGCTCCAAAGCCGCACCAAGCCGTCGGCACTGCCGGCGGCGAGTTGCTTGCCGTCGGGGCTGACCGCCACGCAATAGACCCAATCCTGATGGCCGGCGAGTGTCGCCTGCAAATCGCCGGCGGCGCTATACACCTTCACCGTCCCGTCGCTGCACGCGACCAACAACCGCTTCCCGTCGGGCGCGACCACGACCCTCAAGGGCGTGGCCGGAGCGGTATCTATGCTGCGCGTCCGGCGCGGCGGCGGCGGCGCGGGCTTGGCCGGATCGGCCGGCTTGGGCGCCGGTTCGTCATACATTTTGCGAATGCGCAGCGAACGATTGTCCAGGCCGCCCACGGTCCAAGCCAGATTCGACCCGCCGAGGCTGAACGCCGCGCCCAACACCGGCCCGGGCTGCGGCAGTTGCTCAAATGGCTTCCACGTGTCGGTCTCCCAGACCAGCAGCTTCCGGTCGGCGCCGCCGGTGGCGAACAATTTGCCGTCGGGGCTGAACGCCACCGTCTGCACCCAGCCGCGGTGCTCCTTGATGGTGGTGACCAAGCTGCGGTCGCTCATGTTCCAGACGTAAGCGACGCCGTCAGCCGAACCCGCTGCCAGCAGTTTCTCGTCCGGACTGAGCGCCGCCGAACCGACCACGTCCTTCGGGCCGGTGAAACTGCCGGCCAGCCTGCCGGTCTGCGCGTCGAAGACTCTCACCGCCCCAGCGGCGCGCGGGACGCCATCGGCCGCCAGGAGGCTCTTACCGTCTTTTGTGTAGAGCAACGCTTGAACCGACTCGCTAAGCTGGCCCTGCCCCACCCTTTTGGCGAGCCTGGCGTTCGCCAAATCCCACCAGATGATTTCCTGGTAACGGCCGGCGGCCAGCGTTTTGCCGTCCGGGCTGAACGCAACGGCGGTCACCGGCACGGCGGGGCCGAGGCTCAAGACGCAGGCGTTCGAAAGCGTGCCCTGGGGCGTGGATTGCGCGCCGTAGGGCACGGGAATGGTCAGTGTCCGTCTCCTCGCTGGCGGTTGTTTCGCCGCCGCGCTCTTGGCCGCACCGCTGCTCTGCGCCGCCGCCAAGGCGCAGAGCGCGAGGCAAAGCGCCGTCGTCATTGCTGACCTGAAAATGGCCGCCGGCTCGGCTCGCGCGAAGCGTCTTGGACTGCGGCAGTCCTCTGCCGCTCTTCCAACCAGTGCGGGGGCGAAAGCGCCAGGGGACTGGCGCAGTCCAAGACGCTTCGCGCCAACCGCCGCTTGTCCCACTTTCATCGTCCGTGGGACCGCGTGCGGCATGGCGTCTGATCCGCGCGCGGTTCTCATCCTTTCGCCACCTTTGCCGGCGCCGCCGAACCGGGCATGATTTCCGTCAGCAGACCGCCGCTCTGGACCTGGCCGGCGGCCAGGGGCGTCACGTAGGCCACGCAGCCCTGCGGGTGCGGCAACCGGCCCAGCGGGTCAATGCCGAGTAACTGATAAAGGCTCGCGCTCAGGTCCCACGGCCAGACAGGCCGCTCCTTGACGTGCTCACCGCGCGCGTCGCTGGCGCCGACCACTTGGCCGCCCTTGAACCCGCCACCCGCCACCACCGCGCTGAAACAGTCCCCGAAATGATGCCGGCCACCGAACCACGGCGCTTCGTAGGCGAGCTTGGGCGTGCGGCCAAACTCCCCAGACCACACCACAATCGTGCTCTCCAACAGCCCGCGCTGGGCCAGGTCCTCCAGCAGCGTTGCGAAACCGCTGTCCAATGGCGGCAGGAGCCGCTGCATCGCTTTGTAGTTCTCGACGTGTGTGTCCCAGCCGCCGTAATTGACGGTGACGAACGGCACGCCGTGCTCGACCAGCCGCCGCGCCAGCAAGCACGACTGCCCGAAGTGATGCCGGCCATATTTGTCCCGCACCGCGTCGGGCTCCGCCGAGAGGTCAAACGCTTCTTTCGCGTCGCCGAGGATTAGGCCGTAGGCTTTTTCCTGGTAGGTGTCCAGCGTTTTAAGGATGGCCGGCTTGTCGGCCTCGTGCGCGAGGGTGTCGAGCGCCGCCAGCAACGCGCGCCGCTCCAGGACCCGATTCGTGGTCACGCCCCGCGGCCGCGCCAACCCCTGGACGCGGAACTCCTTGCTGTTGGGGTCGCCGCCGGGCGCGAACGTGCGGTAGTCGTTGCCGAGGAAGCCGGCCTCGGAAAAGCGCCCGAGCGGATTGGTCAGTGTGATGTAAGGCGGCAGCGCCCCCGCGTAGCCGGCCTGGATTTGCTTCAGCGCCACCACCGCGCCAATGGCCGGATAGGGCAGGTCGGCAGTGGCGGGCCAGCCGGTCATCATCATGTAGGTGGCCGTCTCGTGGCCGTTGTTGCCGTGGGTCAGGCTGCGGATGACGGTGTATTTGTCCGCCTGTTTGGCCAACTTCGGCAATAGTTCGCTGATCCGGATGCCCGCGACGTTCGTCTCGATGGGCTTGCGGAGCGGGCCGGTTATATCCGTGCCGGCTTCGGGTTTCGGGTCAAACGTGTCGGTTTGCGCCGGCCCGCCGCCCATCCAAAGCTGAATGACGGCCTTGGCGCGGCTCCGTGGTTCAGCCACCGCGCCGGCGGCCTTGGGCGCGAACCAATCCGCCAGGCCCAGCCCCAACAAGCCGAGGCCGCCGGCCCCAATGAAATCGCGCCGGCTCACGCCCGCGCGCCCCCGCCTCTGTTGCCAGGTTTCCAGGTTCACGATGCTCAACGGATGAACAAAAACTCCTGCGTGTTCAACAGCGCCCACACCAGGTCCTGCACCGCCTGGGCGCGGTTCTGCGCGTCCTTGCCCAGGTGGGCCAGCGCCTTCTGCTTTTCCTCCTCGGTAGGGGGCCGCGACAGCGCCGCCAGGTAAAACTCAGCCACGATTTGGACGTCGCTCTTCTTTTCCTTAATCAACCGCCGGATGCGCGGGCTGCCGCTGACCTTGCCCTCGAGCTGATCGGAGTTCAGCAGGAACAGCTCCTGGCGCAACGAGGCGGCCGAATCGCGCTCGCACGCATACGCCGTGTCCCGCGCGGGCCGGCCGAACAACTCCAGCGTCCCGGTATTGATGTTGCCGTCGAAGACCTGCACCGCCCGGTAGCCCGACGGCAGCCGCGTGTAAGGCTCCGGTATCGCGCTGGTGTAGCTCTCCGGCACTTCGGTAACCTGGCAGACGGCGTCCACCAACGCCTCCGCGCCCAGCCGTTTGGCTTGGTAATGCGAGAAATGCGCGCCGTCGTTCTGGTTCCCCTGATGCGTCTGGCTGGAGAGCTGGTAAGTGCGCGAGTTCAAGATCAGCCGCATCAGGTGGCGCACGTCGTAGTTGTGGCTGACCAGTTCGGCGGCGAGGTAATCGAGCAGCTCGGGATTCTCCGGCGGGTTGGTCGGGCGAATATCATCCGGCTCGTGGATGATGCCCCGGCCCAAGAGCCAGAACCAAACGCGGTTGGCGATGGCCCGGTTGAACCACGGGTTCTGCGGCGAAATGAGCCAGTCAGCAAACGCCCCGCGCGGGTCCTCCCCCGGCGCCACTTCGATCCTCTCGCCGCCCAGCAGACGCGGCTTGACCACTTCCCGCGTGCGCGGATCCCGCAGGGCCGCCTTCGGGTTGACATAGACGATCTCCTCTTTCCATTCGCTCGTGGATTTGTAGGCAACCTTCGCGAAAAACGCCCCCAGCCCAAGGCTGTCGCTCACCGACCAGTTTTCAGTTGGGTGCGCGTGGCAACGGGCGCACCCGATCCGCGCTCCCATGAAGATCAGGGCCGCCGTCTCGGCCAGCGTCTGCGGGTCTTTGCTGGAGATAGCCCGCGCGAAGTTGGCCGGCCCCCGGCGGAAGTTGCTGCCGGTGGCGGTGAGCAACTCGCGCGCAAACTGGTCGTAGGGCTGGTTGGCCGCCACGCACTCCCGCAGCCAGCGGTAGTAGGTCGTCACGCCCTTGGGCCAGAGGCGCACCGGATACTCGCTCTTGAGCCGCAGCAGGTCGCCCCACTTCATCGCCCAAAAGTCGTTGAACTCCTCCCGCGCAAACAGCGCCTCGATCAGTTTGCCGCGCTTGTGCGGGTCGGCGTCGGCCAGAAACGCCCTCGCCTCCTCCGGCGCCGGCAGCAGACCCAGCACGTCGAGATAGACCCGCCGCAGAAACTCCTGGTCCGTGCACAGCCCGGAGGGCGGGATGCCGAGCCGCTTCAGTTTCGCCACGACCAACTCATCAATCTTGTTATTGATGGGCATGCGCGGGAACGGCATCGGCAGCGCCTGTGGGACCGTCACCCGCACTGCCGCCGATTGCCGCGCCGCAACCACCACCACCGCGCACTCGCCCGGCCCCTCCGCCCACACCACCCCGTTGCCCGCCACGCGCGCCACTTTCTCATCGGTGGACTTGAAGGAAGCCACGCGCGTCAGGTCCTTTTCACGACCGTCGGACAAGGCGCCGGTCGCCAGCAACCGCCGGCTCTCGCCCGGCTGCAACAATAGTTCGCTGGCCGAGAGCTTCAGCGCGGCCAGCCTCGGCTCCCGCTCCTCGCCCCGTAGCGCGCCCTGGGCGATCCAGGCCACCAGCAGATTGTATTCGGGCGAGCCGGCCTTGAGCCTGCCGCCGCACTGCCGAACCCCTCCTGTCGCGGCCTGCGCCAACAAGCTTTTCGCCGGCTCCAGCCGGTTAATGCGCCGGCCGAAGGCCGATAGGGTCAGCGCGGCGTAATCCTCGTCCGGCTCGCCGCCGAAGAGCGACAGCTTGAAGTTCGCCTTGCCGCCTTGCGCGCCGTGGCAGGCGGTGGCGTTGCAGCCCAGCCTCGTCAGCAGCGGCATCACCTCGCGGGTGAACGAAACCGAGTGGTTCGCTGCCTCTTGCACGCTGACTTGGACGCGCCCTTTGCAGCCACCCGCCGAAACTGTGATTGTCGTCTCCCCGTCGGCAATTGGACGCACCACCCCGTCGCTGCTGACCACGGCGATCTTCGGATTCGCCGACGAGAACTTCGCCTCCCCAGTGAGATCGAAGCTTTGGCCGGCGGCGGATTTCCCCGTGACTGCCAGCGTCTGCGCGGCCCACTGGCCCGAAAGCGAGCACTGGCCGGGCTCCACCGGCATCGAAACCAACTTCCGATGCGGCGGGCGCCTTTTTGGCTGAGACGCGCCTGCTGACCTGAAAATTGCCGCGCTGGGTAGGGCGCGCACTCCGTTGCGCGCCGCCGTGGCCGACACCCGAACCGGCTCACCTCGAACCGTCTCCTGTGCCCCCTGCTGCGCCGAATCTCCACCACCGGCCACCAGCCACGCCACGCCAATCAGCGCTACCGCCCCCGCCCCGCAAAGGGCCGCCCTTCTTCCCTTTCGTTGTGCCTGCCAACCCATCGCCGCGCCAAACCAGCCCCAGGATATACCCCTTCCACGCCGGCCTGCAAAGCGCAATGACCCTCGAAATTCAGTCCATCTCTCGTGTGGTTAGCGTGTTTCGCGGGGACCTTCATACATAGGCAGGAAAAAACGTGATGGCGGCGCGAGGCTGGCAAGTCCGCCTCTGGCTACTCGTACTTGACCCGCGGGTCGAGCCAGCAATAGGCCAGGTCCACGACCAGGTTCAGCACCAGCAGCAACACGGCATAGAGCAGCACCAGCCCCACCACCATCGGGTAATCGCGGTTGAGCGAGCTGTTCACCATGAACACCCCGATGCCCGGAATCTGGAAAAGGTTCTCCACCACAAACGAACCCGTCAGCAGGTCGGCCAGCAACGGGCCCGAGTAGGAAACCACCGGCAGCACCGCCAGGCGAAAGGCGTGCTTGAGCAACACCGCCGTCTCCGAGAGGCCCTTGGCGCGGGCCGTGTTGATGAATTCCATCTGCATGGTCTGCAACATCCCCTCGCGCATCAGCCGGGCGATCTTGCCAGCGAAATACAGCCCCAGGCTCAAGGTCGGCAGGACCATGTGCGCGGGCGTGATCCAGAGCGCGACCGGAAAGAGCCGCCAATAAATCGCCAGCCACATGACGAGGATCGGCCCGACGACAAAGCCCGGCACGCACACCGCCAGCAAGGTCAGGAAGCTCACGCCGTACTCGTCCCAGCGTCCGCGGCGCATCGCGCCGTAGAAGCCGCCGGGAATGCCCAGGCCCAGCGCAAACCCGAACGCCAGCCAACCCAGCATCAGCGACACCGGCAGTCCTTGCTTGATGATGTCGGTGACGGTGTGATTGCGGTACTTGAGCGAGGCGCCAAAGTCGCCGTGCAAGAGGCCGCCGGCGAAACGGAGGTATTGCTTCCAGAGCGGTTCGTCGAGGTGGTAACGGGCGAGCAAGGCGCGTTCAATTTCCGGCGAGGCCGGTTTGCGCTCCTTGTCGAAGGGCCCGCCCGGCGCCAGGCGCACCAGCACAAACGCCAGCACGCTGATCACCAGCAGCAGCGGCGGCAAAAGGGCGAGGCGCTTGAGGAAGTACATGGGTCAATCAAGCCTGTTTCCGTATCAACTGGCAGCAGCCACCACGAGAGAATACCAACACGTTGGCATCTCACGCGCTATGAACTACTCTCCGCCCGGCATTTGTTCCAGACTTTTTCCTCGACTTCACGAGCGGCGTTTTGTGTGATCGTGCCAAGGAAGTTGCAAGCCAAAGCAAACTGTATGAGCGAGAAAGACAATGGCCAGAGTCTCGTGACCTCGACTCCTGCGGAAGACGCCGTAGGAGCCGACGCAAGGAGGCTCAATTCCCGTGTCCGCCCACACCCAAGCCTTGTGTAGGCGAGATGGAGACTCCTTACGTCGTCTCCTACAGGGTCACGCTGGCCGATGAATGCTCGACGTTGGGTTTCTCTCTACTATGACCGGACGTGAGCGCATGGCCTTGGCGATGCAGCGCCGGCAGCCCGACCGGGTGCCGGTGATGTGCCAACTGTCCCTGGGCCATTATTTCCTGCACGCGGGTCTGGCGCCGCATCGGATTTGGTTCACCAGCGAGGGCTTTGCCGAGGCCTTGGTGCGGCTGCAGCGGCGCTACCGCTTTGACGGCATCCTCATCAACCTCCCCGGGCGGCCGGAGCGGTTGCTCGACGAGGCGGCGTCCATTGAGCGCACCCGCGACGGCGGCGAGCGGCTTGCTTGGCGCAACGGCGACGTGACTCTGTTCCCACCCGACGATAACCCGCACCACCACCCGGCTGACTCCGCGCGCCCGCAGCGGGCCGATTTCGCCGCCGTGGACCCGGGCCACTTAGAGGGCTTGGACCAGTTGCCGGGCTATGTCTGGAACACCTACCACGTGCCTTGGCTGGCCGGCAAACGCGCCCCCGGCCCGTTGCGCGAAGTGCCGGACTACTTTTACCGCACGATTGATTTGGTCCGCGCGGCTGTGGGCGATGAAGTGTCCGTTCATGGCGAGGTCTTTTCTCCGTTCACGCACTTGATGGAGTTGTTCGGTTACGCACAGGCCTTGATCGGCTTGGCTACCGACCCAGCCAAAGCCCACCGCTTGCTCGCGGCGCTCACCGTGGCGGCGGTGAGGTGGGGCGCCGCTCAGGCCCGCCGGGGCGTGGACGCGGTGTTGATCTCGTCTGCGTTCGCTGGCGGGGGATTCATCTCGGCCAAGATGTACCGCGAGTTCGTCGTGCCGTACGAGCGGCGGGTCACCGAGGCGATCAAGGCCGCCGGCGTGCCGGTTTATACCCACACCTGCGGCAAGCTCGCCGACCGCCTGGAGTTGCTGGCCGAAACCGGCACGCAGGGCGTGGACACGCTCGACCCGCCGCCGTTGGGAAACGTTGACCTGGCCGAAGCCAAGCGGCAGATCGGCCACCGGCTCTTCATCAAGGGCAACATGAATTCGGTCGCGCTGCTCGCCTGCCAGACCAAGGCGGCCGTCCTTGCCCACGCCGCCGAACGGATCCGCGCCGGCAAACCCGGCGGTGGTTACATCCTGAGCACCGCCTGCTCGGTCTCGCCGCGCCTCGAGCCCTGGAAACTGGAGCTGCTCACGCCCCTGGCCGAGGAGCTTGGCCGTTACGGCGCGAATAAGTCCGGCTGATCCGAAAATGCCCACCGCCGGTAGGGCGGCGCTGCCACGCCGCTCAAAAATGGGCGGAGCAGCAGCTCCGCCCTACCCCGCCCCATTTTCATGGTTTGTGGAGGGCCAGCTCGGTGGCACATGGCGTCTGACCTGAAAATGACGGTTGGGCGCATGTGCGCGAAGCGTCTTGGACTGCGGCAGTCCCCTGCCGCTTTTGCGACCGGGCCGCGGGGGAAAGCGCGCAGAGGACTGGCGCAGTCCTCTGCGCGCCGCCGCCAGCGTGTCCAGTTTGGCCACGACGGCGGGCGACGGAGTGCGCGCCCCACCAACGCGACTCAGCTAACCCCCAAAATGCGCAGGAGCTGACGCAAGGACGCTCTGGCCCACTGCGGAGTGCGGAGTGCGTGGTGCGGAATCGAGGTCAGAGGCTCGTGACCGCGGCTCCTGCCACCCACCCGGGCCCGCCTTGGCCGGCTGCTTTGGCTGCCGCTGCCCTTGCCCGGAAGCGGCCAGGACTTTGCGAAATGTCATGCTCAACAACGGATCCGAAGAGTTGCCCGCCATCGTGATGTAGCCCTGCTTGACGGCTTGCTGGCAGAGTTCCCAGGCCTCCTGAGTCCGGCCGAGCCGAAAAAAGACCTCCATCAGCCGGGCCAGGGCCTGTCGTGGGGCTTTGGGGTCAAGCTCGAAGTTCAGCGGCCCGCCCTGCTTGGTATCTGGGTCAAGCGCCGCCCTCGTGAACAGGGTGCAATTAGCATCGTCGCCCCGGTCAAAGGCCAGTTCCGCCAGGAACAACCGGTAAGTGCGTTGGTTTTTGGGGTCGGTGGCGATGAGCCGCTCCAGCGCCGCCTGGAGCACGGTGGTGTTGGGCGTGAAAAACACGGAGCGCTGTTCACGATAGGCCGCCATCAGCGACGCGGCGTAGTGACGCAAAAGCTGGGGATCGGTGGCGGCGCGTTCCATGAACACTTCGCCCAAGGGCGCCAGGCGCAAGGACTCCAGTTGCGGGTTGGAGGCCATGTCGGCGATCCGCGCCGTGAGCGCCACCGGCTCGAGGTTCTCGGGTTCGTCCTGCCGCCACCGGAGCAGCCAGCTACGCACCAGTGCGGTGCGCAGGAACTTTTTGCCGAAATGGAATTCCCGCAGCGCGGCGAAGTCCTCCTTTTGCAGCGGATGCGCCTGCAGGTAGCGGGCCAGGAGCGTGGTCGCCCGGGGCCAGAGGCTTTCATCCAATTGGTCCCAGCGATCAGAATTGCGGCGGACGAAAAAGGCCCGTTGAGCTTCGAACTCAAGCACCGGGTAAAAGTCGCTCTGCACCAGGGCGTCGAAAGGGGCCACGAACGGAGCGTTCACCTGGGAGATGATCTCCTGGCTGAGCAACACCGACAGGCGGGAAATATGCGCTCGCTCCAGGTCGCTCTTGATCGCCGGTTGGTTGAACCGCCGCTCCAGTTCGGCCAGGTCAACTCTCCACGGTTGGTCGGAGCCGATCAAGAACAAGTCGCCCGGGCAGCCTTGCCAGATGCTGAAGTGCGGAAAGACCGTGCCAAAGGTGGCCAACATGATGTCAAAGGCGGCGTTGCTGCTCTCGTAGGTGTGCACCCACTGGAGCATCAGCCCGCCCGGACGCAAGCGCGACCGGCAGTTCTGGTAGAACTCGCGGGAGAAAACGCCCGCCACACCGGCCATCCAGGGATTGGACGGCTCGCTGATGATCGCATCGTAAGTCTGCGGGGTAATCTGGAGGTAGGTCTTGGCATCTTCGACCACCAGCCGCAGACGCGGGTTGTCCAGCACCCGATCGTTGTCTTGCCCGAAGCATCGCCGCGCGGCCGCCACGACCTCGGGCGAAATCTCCACCGCGTCCAACCCGCGCACTTGCGCATGGCGCAGCACCGCGCCGCAGGTGACGCCGCTGCCCAATCCCACCACCAGCGCCTGGCGCGGCGCCGGGTGCAGCAACATCGGCAGATGCCCCAACAATAGTTGGGTGATCATGTCTTCGGTGGTGCTGGCGTCGGTCTTCCCGTTCACTTTCAGATAGAACTCATTGCGCTTGGGCATGGTATAGCGGACGACGTTGACGGTGGCGCCCGCGCCGTCACAGTAGTACGCCAGGTCTGTCCTGCGGGCCAGCGCGCGGTACTCTGCCAGGCTCGCCAGGCGGTGCTCCTGCCGGTAAAGCCCCAGCGTGAAGGCCACCCGCCAGGTCCGGTCAAACGCGCCGCCTCCCACCCACGCCCAGCCCAACGCCGCCAGCAGCGTCAAGCCCAGCCAGCTTGGGCGCGCGCGCCATTGCCGGCGCCCAAGCGCGGCCAAGCCGATGACCGCGTTGGCCCCGACGCCCAGGGCGAAAGTGCGCGCCAGCCCCAGCCTTGGCAACAGCCACAAGCCGGTGAGGCCGGCGCCCAACACCGTGCCGAGGGTGTTCACCGCGAACACGCGGCCCACCGAACTGCCCGTGCGGGCCAGTTCGGACGTCGCCACGCGGCTCACCAACGGCAGGGTCATGCCCAGGCAGATGGTGGGAATGAACATGACCCCGAAGCAGATCAGCCCCTGGACCAGCTCATAGAACGGGTAAGCCTCCTCCTGCCGCACCACCAAACCGGGCAGGCGCAGAGACCAGTACGGCAGATACTGGTAGGTGAACATTGAGCCCAACAGCGTCCCTGCCAGCGCCAACTCCGCCCACCCAAAAGCGTTGAACGACCGGCGCAACCCCTTCCAGCGATAGACAATCCACGAGCCCACGGCAATCCCGGCAATGAACGTCACCAGCATGAGCGAAAATGCATGGGTGCTCGAACCCAGCGCCAGTGCCAGCAACCGCGTCCAAACCACCTCGTAGAGCATCGCCACGAAGCCCGACAAACCGATCGCCAGCACGGCCAGCTTCGCCTCGCCCCGCGTGAAAACCTCCTCGGTGGCTGCAGCTCCTGCCGCGTCTGGCCCTGCCCGCGCCGCGCCGCGCTCGCCTGTCTCTGCGGCCGGTGTCTCGCCGTTTGTCATCCCCGCAGGCGCCGGTTCCGCTATCCCCGCCGCGCTTGGCGCCAGCCGCCCCTCCTGGCTCCAACTGCTCATGAACAAGGCCCCGGCGCCGGCAGCCAGGTTCATCGCGGCGGCGCCGTAAAGCGCCGTCTCCAGCCCCCACAAAGGAATGAACCACCAATCGCCCACCAGGCAGCCCGCCACCGCCCCGGCGCTGTTGATGAAATAGAGCGCGGCAACGGAGGCGCGGACTTCAGACAGCGAGCGCGTGAGCAGCCGCGTCAGCAGCGGCAACGACCCGCCCATCAGGATGGTGGGCGCCAAAATGGCCAGAAAACTGAAGGCAAACTTGAGGGCCACCATGCTGCTCGCGCCGGCAGTCAGGTGTCTGGCCACACTGATGAATGCCTGGTGGCAGAATCGGTAGTAAAAGGGAAAGGCCAGCGCGTAAACCCCGATGCCGATCTCCAGCCACGCGTAGAAGGCCAAGGGGCGGCGGGCGCGGTCGGCGGCCGCGCCAATCCAACTGTTCCCAAGGGCCAGTCCGCCCATGAACGCCACCAGCACCGCCACCACCGCGTAGCTCGTGTGCCCCAGGAACAACGCCAAGTAGCGCGCCCAGACGATTTCATACACCAGTCCGGCCATGCCCGACAAAAACAGGCACACCATCACTACCACGAAGACCAATCTCGCGCTCGGCCTCATCCGCCCTGCATCCTATTGGTGCCAGCGTCAAGATCAAACCTTTTGCGGAGGAGCTTGCTTGATAAAGCTCGGGCCGGCAGGGCGCGCACCCCGCTGCGCGCCGCAGGATCTGCAGGCGGCAGTGTTGGTAGGGCGCGCTGTCCCCAGCGCGCCGATAAGACCCTGGAAAACCGGATCAGACCTCTGCGCCCCCAAGCCGGCCCTCCACAAAGTGCGAAAATCGAATGGGCGGCTGGGTGGCGCAGAGCGTCCTGGACTGCGGCAGTCCAAAAGCTTTGCGCGGTCCGTGCCCGCGGCCGTTTTCGGATGAGCGGCGCGGGCAGCAGTGGGCGCGCTACCGTGGTGGTGTAGTCCATCTCACACCCAGCGCTCCAAGCCGTGCGCTCCCGGTTGCGGGCGCTTCACCAGCGCCGGCACAAGTACCATTCGTTTGATTCCCGGTCGTGTTTGAGCAAGTAGTAGCGCTGGTCGTGGGCGATGAGCTTGAAGTAATTGGCGATGGGCCATTCCGGATCGCGGTTGCCCTGGTACCAGCGGTCCACCACCTCCAACACCTCAAACCACTGGTCTTCCCAGCAGAACCGGCGCGGCGTCTCATCGGCTTGGTAGCCGGCGTAGCTCTCAACCTGGATCGGTATCAACTCCATCGGACCGGAAAATGTCGCTTCCTCTTAATCCTAATCCTAATCCTAATCCC
>Ga0315268_10000913_pt1 | contig 34423 bp, 22 predicted proteins | sample C1_top_MG_FD_204535 | JGI IMG/M metagenome (GOLD analysis project Ga0315268, IMG submission 204535) | Sediment microbial communities from Yellowstone Lake, YNP, Wyoming, USA - C1_top | ecosystem: Environmental > Aquatic > Freshwater > Lake > Sediment | place: USA: Wyoming | collected 2017-08-01
TTGAACTCTTGATTGTCGGTTCTAATCCTACCGCAAAAGTCGAAAGGCTGGCCAAGAAAAAAAATGTGCTATTAGTGGGAGAGGTGGATGATGTTAAACCTTACCTGGATAAAGCGGCTGTATTTGTGAACAGTGTGCGCCTGAGTGCCGGCATAAAGGGCAAAGTCCTGGAAGCAATGGCTTGCGGCGTTCCCGTAGTCTCGACGAAAGTCGGCTCAAGCGGAATTGATGCCATTCCGGGGAAAGAGATTTTAATTGCCGATAATCCAAGAGGGTTTGCCAGGCAGGTAATAAGGCTCCTGAACGATGATAAATTGAGGAGCAGCCTTATCGTTAACGCAAGGCGCCTGGCAGAAAATAAATACGATTGGCTTAAAAGCGCAGCCAAATGCGATTCAATCTACAAAAGTCTGTTATTTGGTGACGGGTATGAAAATATCAATTCTTCCATAACGGAGAAGATTATCGGCAGGACTAAAGATTTTATCGAACATAAGATCGAGCAATTAAACGGTAATCTGAATAATCCGCAAGCCGGTCCGGAAGAGGTTCATATTGAACTAACCTATAATTGTAACAGCAAGTGTATTATGTGCGACCTTTGGGATTATAACAGGAGGTCTCCTCAGCCTGGGCGCGAAGAACTTTCTTTGAATGAAATAAAACGTTTCGTAGAAGAGTCCCGTCTGATTCAAAAATCAAGGGCGGTGGTCCTTTCCGGAGGCGAGCCTTTCTTGAGAAGCGATATAGTTGACCTTTGCGGCGTTTTCAGCAGGCAGATACCGGATATCTCTATAGGGATACTTACCAACGGCGTAAATACTGAGACGATAATAACAAGGACCAAAGAGGTATTGAATAAATTCCAGCCCAGGTCTTTGTGGCTGGGAAGTTCTCTTGACGGTATCGGTAAAGAACACGATAAAATCAGGGGTAGTGATGGAGCGTTTCTTGCGCTTTGCCAGACTATTAGCCGTTGTAAAAAAGAGCTGCCCGGCGTTAAACTTTCTGTAACCTTTACGCTTACTCAATACAATATAGACCAGTTGCTTCCTGCCAAGAAATTTGCCGATGATGAAGGCCTTGAGTTTTATGCCCAATTTGTTGTCCCCAAACAGGCCAGACAAGAGTTTATCTGGACACCTAAAGACTTGGAACTTGCCGAAAAGGAAATAATGCAAATAATCCGCGGGATTATCGCTAAAATGGGAGAGCCTGCCATCTTTGGTTCAATCGATAAAATTAAAGATAAAAATTTGATTTCGCAGCTTTACTATTGGTCGCACCTTGTCAAGTATCAGACCAATCCCCAGAGGTTCTTTAAAAAATGTGTTTCGGGTTCCAGGTTTGCCATGTTCAATCCTTACGGTGATTTATTCTTTTGCCCTACGCATAAGGGTAGTTTTATCGGCAATATACGGGAGCAGAGGTTCGATAATCTCTGGATGTCCGAAAAAGCCCAACATATGAGGAGCTTTATCGAACATAGTAACTGCCATTGTTGGCTTGTCTGCATTGTTTTTCCTGTGTTGGAAAAAGCTTTAAATACAAATTAAGTTTATGGCTGTTAACGTTAAAGAGAGAGAAGAACGGGTCAGGTCGCTTAAAGAAGGCATAATTGACTCCGTAAATAAAAGAGTAGCGGAAGTTGTAACTACGGTTTCGGTCAGAGAAAAAAACCTTCTTCTTAATGATTTCGAATACGCTATGGGCAAAATGCATCTGGAATCAACTCCCGAGGGGGTTGGCATAGGGGCGCACTATGGTTGTAACGCAAAATGTGTTTTTTGTCTGGGTGGTAAGCCTAAGATCTTTTCTCTGCAAAGATACAAGGATTTTTTTGAACCGAAGCTGGGCTCTGTTATTGCAAAAGCACGGTATATTAATTTCTGCGGTTTTGGCGAATTGCTTTTAATGGCTGATATAGAAAAATTCATTGATTATGTAAATGAGAGAATTCCCGCAATAAATAAGATATATACCACTAACGGAACTCCGTTGTTGAACGGTGAAGTTTTAAATCTCCTGACCAAAAGTAAATCTGTGGTAGAAATATCTCTTCATGCTTCCAATAGTCAACTGCATAAAATGTTAACGAGATTGGATGCATTTGACAGAATTATAGCGGGGATAAAGCAATTAGTCGCCATGCGTAAACACAAAGAACGTCCCGCTATAGTCCTTATTTTCCTTGCCAATACCTTAAACATTGAGAATTTACCCGACTTCGTCGAGCTTGCCGCAGCCTTAGGGGTAGATGAGGTTATTTGTAATTATATGACCATATTTCATTCCGCGCATTTAAAACTCTCCTGTTATTTCAAACAGGAAATTACTAATGCAAGTTTTGAAAAAGCGGAAGAACTTGCCCGCAAACTGAATATTCCCATAAAATTACCACCGAGGTTTGGACTAAATACTCAGACAAATAAAAAACATTTATGCAGTGACCCGTGGAAATATTTTTACGTTGAGAATGAGACTTCAGTATTGCCTTGTTGTTATGCAGGAAGCCATCTCGGTTATTTAGAAAAGGTGGATTTTGAGATAATTTGGAATGGGAACGGTTATAAAGAACTTCGTAATTGTTTAGTCCAGGGGCCAACCCATGAATGGTGTAAGCATTGCTACAGGCATCGCAGTGAAAATATAAATGATATACGTTCACACATAAATTCCCGTCCGGGTTCCCGGGAAAGAATTTTAAAAGGATACAAATTGGTATGAGAATAGCGCTTATTCAATGTCCGGGATGGGGAAGGGACTGTCCCCCTTATACAATCGCTCTTCTATCTGCATGGTTGCGTAGGAGAGGGCATAAGGTTTTTGGTTTTGATTTGAATAATACCTTATATTGCAGCGGCTCCGATAAATACAGGAAGATGTGGGATGATAAAGATATGTATTCTTTCTGGAATAACGAGTCCTTAATCGCGGAATTCATCAGAGATAACGAAAGAATGGTAGATTTCCAGGTCAATAGGATTTTAGCCACGGAAGCAAAAATTATCGGTTTTACCGTTCATTTCAGCTCATCACTCGTCAGTTTAGCAATGGCCGGGAGAATTAAAAGTCTTGCCAATGATAGGACTATTGTCTTTGGCGGGCCTGATTGTTGCCGTGAATTAAGAGGGCAGGAGTTTATAAAAGAAGATGCGGTTGATATTGTTGCGGTCGGTGAGGGCGATGAGGTATTGCCTGAATTGGCCGAAATAATGGAAAATGAGGGGCGCGTAGATTATTGCCGGGGGACATTGCTTAAGAAAGACGGTAAAGTTATTGACTGCGGCGATAGGCCGGTTATTAGATACCTTGATACCATACCATTTCCTGATTACAGTGATTTTCGCAAGGATATTTTATTAGGCCATTATAGGCAACCTGAGCGGCTGGATATATTTGACAGCAGGGGTTGCATTACGCGCTGTCATTTCTGCAGCGAGTGGCAGTTCTGGAAGGCATTTCGCTCAATGAGCGGTGATAGGATTTTTGAAGAGATAGCCTATCAGGTAAAAATATTCCCCGGTGTAAACTACTTTTATTTCATCGGTTCGCTATTAAACGGCAGTGTAAAGGCGCTGTCCAGATTTTGTGATTTGGTAATCCGGAGTAATTTGAAAATAAGATGGGCAGGGCAGGCAGTTATCAGGCCGGAGATGGACAAGGAGCTTTTGGAGAAGATGAAGAAGGCAGGATGTGAGTGGCTGGGATACGGCATTGAAAGCGGCTCTCAAAAAGTAGTAGATAGTATGAACAAACACTTTTCAATTACTAAAGCCGAGGAGGTTCTGCGAGACACCCATCAGGCAGGAATTAGTACCCAAGTTAATTTTATGTTTGGTATACCTACAGAGACAGGAGATGATTTTAAGCAAACTTTGCAATTTCTTGAAAGGAACAGAGAAAATATCGATTCTGTTTTAGCCAGCCAATCCTTCTGCGTCATAGACAAAGGAACTTATCTTCATACCAATGCCGAAAAATTCGGCATTATAAACGCAGACCATCACCTCTATTGGGAGACAAACGGCAACAATTATCCGGAAAGGTTCAGGCGCTATGAGGAGTTTTGCCAATTAGCGCTGTCTTTGGGTCTACCGGAGACTTCGGGAGTATTAAGGGTTAAACCCGATAAATGGCTGCTCTTGGGAGATTATTATCTGTTTAAAGAAGATTATTTACAGGCGCTAAGTTATTTTAATGAATCTTTGGAACGCGAATCCCGAAATGATACAACTTTACAAAAGATTGAACTATGTCGGAAAGAATTAAAGAGGGCAGGTAAAGATGTGCTTTCAAAAAAAGAACTAGAAAGTTCATGCAAACAGTTAAATGAAACTCAAAAGAAGATTACGGACGCACTTAGTCGAATGGGATTAAAAGAAAAGTTGCAAAATTACCTTCTCATTGAGCATGAAAAACAGAGTCGCCAGGAATGTGTTTCCGGCTTCCCTTATTGGCTAACCATAGACCCTACCAATTTCTGCACTTTAAGATGCCCTTTTTGTCCCACAGGACAAGCAAGAGGGTCACGGACAAAAGGTACATTATCATTTGAGAATTTCAAAAAGATAATGGATGAATTAGGCCCCTATTTAATTCATATAGATTTTTGCAATTGGGGTGAACCGCTCTTGAATAAAGAAATTTTCGAAATGATAAAATATGCCAAACAGTATAATGTGGATACAAAAATAGATTCAAATTTTAATCACTTTAGCGATAGAGATGCCGAAGATATGGTTTTATCCGGTTTAGACAAATTAATCGTTTCCATAGACGGGGCAACTCAAGGTACGTATTCAAAATACAGGATAGGCGGCGATTTCAACACCGTAATTAATAACTTGAAGTTACTGATTAAGAAAAAAAATGAGCTTGCAAAATCAAACCCCTATATATGCTGGCAGTTTCTGGTATTTAGGCATAATGAACATGAGATTGAAGAGGCGAAGAAAATAGGCGCTGATTTAGGTGTAGATAACGTATCAATCACCAAAGCATTTATTGGCAATAAAGACTGGATCCCTTTAAATGAAGAATATAGCCATTATAAGAAAGAAGAGATTAAAGAGGAATTTACTTCTAAACATTTTAAGTCTCCTCAAGATAGGATATGTAACTGGCCATGGGAGGCAATTGTTATAAATCCTAACGGTTCTGTTTCCCCTTGCTGTTCGGTTGAGGACGAAAAGGATGATTTCGGGAATATCTTGGTAAATTCCTTTAGAGAAATCTGGAATAACGAAAAATATAGACGAGCCAGAAGGTTCATTAAAAATAAAGAAGAAACTGTAAAAGAAAATAACAATATTTGTATCGGATGCAGCCATTTAGGATTAACTAATTTGGATATACTTTCCTGTCATTCATTTTTTAGTCACCACAGTGATATATGAAAAAATTATTGTTTATACTAATTTCTTTGTTAATCGGAGTAGGTTTTGCCTTGATATCTTTAGAGTTATTCCTCCGGCTAAACCAAAAATTCGGATATAATTATAGTTTTTCTAGATTCCGAAATGAAAAAGAAACGGCGCTTAGAGAATGTAACTTTGGATATATCCGGCCCAGCTCGTTATTGAATTATGAAATCATTCCAAATTGTCATGATCCCAATTTGCCTACGCCATCAAATTCTTATGGGTTAATAGGTAAGGAATATAAGTTAAAAAAGGATAAGAACACCTTTAGAATTTTACTTCTCGGCGATTCGATTGCTTGGCAAGATTGGTCTAGGCAATTTTTAGAAGAAAGTCTAAATAGTAATTCTTTATTAGATACAAAATATAAGTTTGAAATTTGGAACTCAGGATGCCCTAGTTATGATGTGCGACGTTACTATCTTTATCTGAAAGACAGAGGATTAAATTATAAGCCAGATATGGTTGCTATCTATCTTTTTATGAATGATTTTTACCTAAATATAAATGTTTATTATAAAAACCAAGCAGGAATTATAGAATATTATTTTCCTATTACTGAGATATCTAAGAGATATAATGTTAGTCCGTTCCTTATGAAACATTCATATCTATATAGATTTGTAATCTTAAGACTAAATAGTTTTTTGTTAGCTAAAAAGAAGCCAAAAGTTATCTATCAGATGGAAGAAGACGGCAGATATTATCTGCAGATGATAAAAGATATATGCGAAAGAAATAAAATACCATTGTTTATAGTAATATTTCCTTATCTTAAACCGATTGATGAATACAGAGATTGTCAAGTCAGTGAATATCGAACTATCTGTAAAGTAACAAAAGATTTGAAAATCAATTATCTTAATTTATACGAACATTTACCAACAAAAGATTTGTATGCTTTAAGGGAAAATAAAGAAGATGAAATACATCCTAGCCGTGAGGGGCACCGTATTATTGCAAACATAATTTACGACTATTTATCGGATAAGTTCTTTAGTATTAATTAAAAAATGACTACGAAAAAAGAGAAGGCATTACTTATTATAATTGGCTTAGTAATTACTATATTAGTGCTTGAGATTTCTCTGCGTTTGTCAGGGTTTGTTTATAACGCTTATAGAATAAGCAATAAAAAAATTGCACCTGAAGAAGATAAAGATGTAGTAAAAATTTTATGTTTGGGCGATTCATTCACTTTTGGACTGGGCGCAGAATCAGGGCAAGATTATCCTGCGCAATTAGAAAGATTGCTAAATGAAAATTTTTCCGACAAAAAGTTTATTGTTTATAATAAAGGAATTCCCGGTCAAAATTCTTCTATGGTTTTAAAAAGGCTACCAGGTAATATTGAAAAATATAGTCCCAAAATAATTATTCTATTAATTGGTTCAAATAATAAATCTGTTTTATTGAAGAAAGAAGATAGTAATTATTATCTTTTCAAAAAAACACGAATGGGAGAAGCAAAGAATTTTTTATTAAAACTGGATATCGCGTTGAGCAAATTAAAAATTTATAAACTCATTAGAATAAGCTCGATGAATTTAAAGAATAAATTGACACCGAAAGTCGCCCCGTATGATATTAGTGCTGATACTGGTTTTCAAGATAACACACCGAAGCCAGATTATGGAGTTAAAGGGAGTGAAGGTAATAATGAAAAAGTAGCGTATCTTAGATTAGCCGAGGTTCTTTGTGATGAAAGAAAATTCTCCGCTGCTGAGAAAGCCATGGAGAAGATGCCCGGAGGTTATAATTTGATGGATAGAAGAGAGTGTTTTGTCCGGAGTAACATATACTATGAACAAGAAAAGTACGACCAGGCCATTGCCACTTTAGAAGTCTATTTCAAGAATAACCCTAAAGATGCAGAAACAATTTTTAGAATGGGAAGGATTTATTATGCTCAAGGCAGGAACCGTCCTGCTATTCAGAAAGACAAATTTGAGCAAGCTATTAAAATGTTCGATGATTCGTTTATATATGCCGATTCTGATAATTTATGGCTCAAAGGAGAAATCTATGGTTATTTAGCGAGGTTATACCTTGATCAGGGTAAAAATGAATTGGCTACAAGAATGGCAGAAAATGCTTTAAAATGCCGTCCTAATAACAAATTTTTTCAACAACTTATAAGAGCAGTTTCAGAGTCATCTTTAGACCAAGGATAAAATGAAATCTTCGATAAATTGTTATATTACGACTTAGGCAATATAATTCACTTGTGTAATTTATCTGACGTAAAAATAATCTTGCTGAATTATCCTTCAGAAAATCAAAATAGCATAAGAAAACAAATTGCAGATAAGTATAAAGTTCGATTTATAGATATCGGCTTTCGATTCTCCAAGTTATTATCCAATGAATATCAATACAGAGATTTATTTTCGGGTGACGCAAGCCACCCTAATGCCAAAGGTTATAGAGTTATAGCCGAGACTGTATTCGAAGCACTGCAAAATGAAATAGGAGTATTGCGATGAAAATCGCGCTTATCCAATGTCCGGTTTGGGGAACATACGACCCGCCTATGGCTTTAGCTCAACTGTCGTCCTGCCTGAAGAAAGAGGGGCATGAGGTTTATGTTTTAGATTTAAACATTAAATTGTACATTAATCGTAAAGAAGGTTATAAAGCTATATGGGCTTGGGAACAATGCGACTTCTGGTACAATCCGGCTAATGTATCGCAATTCTTTGCCGATAATCTGGATATTATAAACCAGTATATAAGCCGGCTCATTGAAGCTAAACCGCACATTATCTGTTTTTCCGTCACTACTTCCTCGCGGCTTGCGAGCCTCGAATTAGCTAAATTAATAAAAAATGCCGAGAAAGATATAATTATCGTTTTTGGCGGAACTTTGTTTTTTGAAAAGCATTGGATAGAGTCAATATTAAATGACGCTGCGGTAGATATTGTGACGTCCGGTGAGGGGGAAGTTACTTTATGTGAATTAGCGAAGTTATTGGAAGAGAAGATGCCGCTTGATTTATGCCAAGGTATATCCTTTAAAATTAATAATAAAATAATTAATAATCCTGCCCGGCCATTGATTAAAAACTTGGATGATTTACCGTTTTTGGATTTCTCAGCTCTGCCGTTAAGCGATTATGATGATTCCGGGCACATCCCGTTTTTGACCAGCCGCGGTTGTATCCAGCGCTGCGTATTCTGCAGTTCCCGGGCTTTCTGGTCCGGCTATCGCCGGATGAGCGGTAGAAGAGTTTTCGAAGAGGTCGCTTTCCATAAAAAGCAGAATAAAAAGTTAGGGCATGTTGATTTTCTTGACCTGATGTTTAACGGCGATATCAAGGAACTGAACTTATTCTGCGAATTGATGAATAATTCGGAACTGAAAGGGAATATATCCTGGGTGGCGAACGTAATCATCAGGCCGGAAATGACTCCCGAGCTTCTGCAAAAGATGAAACAGGCTGGTTGTAAACATTTGATTTATGGCATTGAATCAGGTTCTCAAAGAGTGCTGGACCTGATGAAAAAAAAGTTTAACATAGGGGATGCCGATACGGTAATCAGAGCCACCCATGAAGCGGGGATTGTGGTAACCACGAATTTCATGTTCGGTTTTCCCGGAGAGCAGGAGAGCGACTTTATTGAAACATTGAATTTCGTTAAAAGGAACGCCAGATATCTGGATAGGGTTTACCCAAGCAGGACCTTTTGTGCCTTGGAAGAGTTTAGCTATTTACACGGCCATCCGGAAGAATTCGGCGTTAAGCCAAATCCCCCTAATCATTTATATTGGGAATCTGCCGATAACAGGAATGTTTATCCTGAACGGCTCAGGCGTTGCGAAGAATTCTGTCAGTTGGCTTTATCGTTAGGAATTGAGGTGGCCAGCGGAGTACAGACCACTGTTGAGCTCGATCGCTGGTTTAATCTGGCTTATTACTATGAGCATAAAAAAGACGTAAACAATGTGCTTGATTGTTGGCTTAAGTATTATGAGGCTGAGCCGGGTAATAAAATAGTCAGTGATAAGATTATTACTTATTCCAATGAAATTGAGAAGCACCAAAGCGGCTCATATATCGAAGCCGAAGTATTGACAAGATTAAAAAGTGCGGTCTTCTCGATTAGTTCCGGAGACGCGCGCGAACTCTCGACGGCGGAAAAATTGAAGAGAATGGGGAGGGAGAAGAGTCCAGCAATAGCCAAAGCGGAACAACGGGATAACTTGCAGCTCAACGATCTCGAGTTTAATAACCGCGAAATCAAACTTCGTTCCACCCCCAGAGTATTCTTTTTGCAGCTTTCCGGCCCGTGCAATTCAAGCTGCGTATTTTGTTCGCGCGGCAGCGGATACGAAATATTTGACCTAGGACTGTACAAAAAGCGCTTTGAAGATAAGCTGGCCATTTCTCTTCATAGGGCGCAGCAGATGGTTTTTACCGGCTCCGGTGAATTTTTATTATTGCCTGAAAGCAATGATATCCTGGATTATTTCGATACTAATTTTGCGCATGTTGACAAGATGTTTTCCACGAACGGTTCAGGGCTGATTAGCGGAATTTGCGAAAAGATTGTGGCGAGCAAAAGCAATTATACGATTCATCTCTCACTCCACGCTTCCAATAGCCGGCTTCATAAACTTCTTACCCGGATGGATAATTTTCATAAGATTCTTGGGCAGTTACAATACCTCATTTCACTCAGGAAAGATGCTGCGAGTCCAAAAATTCATCTTGTTTTTGTTGCCACTACCCTTAATATTGAAGACCTGCCTAACTTCGTGAGACTGGCCGCTCAACTGAAAGTTGAAAAGGTGGTTTGTTATTATAATTACATTTATGTCCCTGCACAGAAATATCTCTCCTGTTTCTTTAAGCAGGAACTTACTAACCGGATGTTGGATGAAGCAGAAGAGGCGGCAAAGCGGTTAAATATAAAAATTGATTTGCCTCCGAGGTTCGCTCAAAAAGAATATCCACGGTTGAATATCTGCCGGGAACCGTGGAGCCAGATTATGTTTAATCTTAAAGGCCATGTTTTACCTTGCGATGCCTCCGAAGATTGCGAAGAAAGTTTGGAGAAGGCTGACTTTGAGGATGTCTGGAATAGCAGCTATTATCAGGGGTTAAGGCGTTCTCTTGTTGACCGCTCAAGCAGTTGTTTTCAATATTGTTTCAGGGCAAACCCGCAAACGGTCAATGATTTCCGCTCCCACGTAATCCGGCGCGGGAAGAAAGAATCGGACATAAACATTTTGTGGGGAGATAACTTTTAATAACTAAAATGTGCAAATACAATAGCTGCCCCTTGGAATTGAAGCAGGAGCATTACCATGAAGAAGCCGTTAGAATAAAAAACTTTAACTCCAATAAAGAGTTAAACGCATTAGAGACTCGGGAAAAGAAAATAATTATGGAATCAAAACCCGTTAAGCTTATGGCAATCCTCACAAGACGATGCAATTTGAGATGTATCATGTGCCCGAGAGTGAGAGATGAAGAGTTTAATTTGCCGTTTGATTTAACCAAAAAACTCTATACTTTTTTCCCTTATTTAGAATGGGTTAGTTGGCAAGGAGGGGAAGTTTTTTTGGTAGATTATTTTAAGGAGCTTTTCTTGGAGACAGCAAAGTATCCGCACATAAAACAGCATATAATGACTAACGGGTTACTTATAAATAGAGAATGGGCCAAAATTTTTTCGCAATCAAACGTCGATTTGTTATATTCAATAGATGGGGTTACAAAGGATATATATGAATTTATAAGACACGGAGCAAAATTTGAAGATTTGATAAAAAGATTAGAGCTGATAAATGAATTTAGAGGAAAATATGGCAGCACTAATAGGATGGATATAAATGCGATAGTTATGAGATGCAATTATAAGACTTTATCTCTTTTTCCCGATTTCTGCAGAAAATATAATTTTACTTCTTTAAATCTTAATTTTCTCTGCCATTCGACGCTCCCCGAACAGGATATTCTCATTAATCCGGATTTTAATGCTCTTTCTTATCTAAAGGAAATTATCCCGCAAATAAGGAACAGATGCAGGGAATATAATATTGGTTTTAAGTGTTTGTTTGAATTTAGACTGGAAAGTTTATGGCAAAATCATTCAGATAGTAATTTTACAACCGGTTCATGCTTAGTTAAGGAGCATGAGAATTCCACGAGCGATTATTGCATTTACCCATGGACAATGGCCGTTATTGAGCCCAATGGTAAAGTTAAGCCAAGTTGTGAGTGTGAGTTAAGTATAGGAGACCTGAAGGAAAACACATTGGAAGAAATATGGAACGGCCGTAATATGCAATTATATAGAAGTATGATCTCTAATAAACGGAGCAAAGAAATTTGTTCGCGCCAATGCCTTATAGAGAAGAATAATGATGCTTGATAGCAAATATGGAAGGTAAATCTTCTATAATGAAACCCGAAGTGCGTTTCACCTGGAATATGCTTTACGACTGTAATTACCGTTGCTCATATTGCTTTTTTGAAGGCAAATGGGAAGCATATCGGAAAAGAAACATCTATCTTTCTCCTGAGGAATGGACGCAACACTGGCGCAGAATTGGAGATAAATATGGTCCGCCTTATCTTATTATTACTGGCGGAGAACCTTTTATATACCCTAATTTTATTGAGATAATAAGAAGGCTTTCGAAGATTTGTTATCATATAAATATTTCCAGCAATTCTTCCGGAGACTTAAGAGGGTTTGTAGAGACAATAGACCCCCAGAGAGTCTCGGTATCGCTTTCTTATCAGCCCCAATTTGATAAATTAGAGGAGTTCATAGGGAGGTTGTTATTTATCAGGGAACACGACTTTAACGGCTGCATAAATTTTGTGGCATATCCTCCTTTCTTAAAAAACGCTGAGTGTTATAAAGAGAAATTTGCTTCTGTTGATGAGGATTTAAAAATCATTCCTTTTTTCGGTGAATACCAGGGGACTATTTATCCCGAAGGTTATACGCAGGACGAACGAAGATTGCTCGGTATTAATGATAGCTGGTTTAAGAAAATAAGAAAAAAAGGTTCCCTATGTCCTGCCGGCCAGAAAACTGCACTTGTTTTTCCTGATGGGAAAGTTGCCAGATGCGGTCAGATTGGCGAAGATATGACGTTAGGGAATTTTTTCGACACTAATTTTAAGCTGTTAGATACTCTTTTGCCCTGTGATGCAGAATATTGTCCTTGCGATGAAGGGGAGGTAACGCCTGCAAATGATAACGATAAGGCTGATATGAAGACCATAGAGGCTAAACCGGAAACAACACCAGCAATTAGGACTGGAGAAGTTAAAAAAGATATATATTTTACCTGGGATATTCATTATGAATGTAATTTTCGGTGTCCCTACTGTTGGTTCTATAAAAAATGGGTCCCGGAAGGCAGGCGCGATATCTATCTTTCTCCGGAAGAGTGGATGACACATTGGATGCGGATTTATGATAAATATGGACGGGTTCATGTAGAGATTACGGGTGGTGAACCTTTTATTTATCCAAACTTTATTGAAATTGTAAAACGGCTTTCTTCCATTCATAGCGTGAAAATCACCACTAATATGTCAGGCGATATTGAGACGTTTGTCAAGGTGATTGATCCCGTAAGGGTGCGCTTAGATCTTAATTTTCATCCCCTATTCGCCAATATAGATACTTTCATAAAAAAAACATTGCTCTTAAAAGACGCTGGTTTCAAAGCAGGGGTATGCTACCTTGCTTATCCGCCTCAAATGAAACAAATAGACAGGTTCAGGGAGCGTTTTGAAAAAGTGGGGATTAATTTCGCCTTAGCAGCATTTTGGGGAGAATATCAGGGGAAAAAGTATCCGGAAAGTTATACCGAAGAAGAAAGAGATTCCATCCGTACTTTTTTAGGAGATATTGACAGGATTACCTATCATTTAAAAGGTGAAAATACCAAAGGGAAATTGTGTAATGCAGGCCATAAATATGCGGTTGTCCAAGCCGATGGTAATGTGGTCAGATGCGGACAAATAGCAGATAAGTTCATAGGCAGTATTATGGATAAGGAATTTTGTTTATTTGACCAGCCTTTGCCTTGTGAGTCAGAGACCTGCCCTTGCAATGAGTATATTAATCTAATTGATAGATAAAGCTAAAAAATGATAATTGTGATACCCAGGGGGGAAACTTTGTTAATTGTATCGTCACTTATAACACTAGATATTTAATGTTTATGAAATTAAAAAATGTCATAACGATATTATTTAAATCGTTGATAGGGCTTATATTCTTCTTGATTTTATTGGAAATTGGTCTGCAGGTGTATGCGAAAATATATTTTTTTCATAGTAGAAAAAACAACATCAAACTATCAGAGGAAAATAATAAAGAGACCATTTTATGTTTAGGAGATTCATTTACTTATGGAGTAGGGGCAAACCAAGGATTTTCCTATCCGGAACAATTGGAGAGGATACTTAATGAAAAAAAATCGGGATCAAATTTTAAAGTGGTTAATGAAGGTATAGGTGGAAATAATTCGTCTATGTTGTTACACGAATGTGAGAAGAGTATAAGTAAATATGACCCAGAAATAATTATCGTTCTGATTGGCTGCAATAATTCTTGGAATTACAACAAAATGGCTTATTCTCTGAATTCTATGGGATTCTCAACCCCTTTAACATTTAAACTGAATTCAGTATTATTTCACAGCAAGGTTTACAAGTTCATTAAGCTTATGTTGTTGCAATTCAACGAAAAGGAACCTATTATAAAAAGAAAAAAGGAAATTCTAGATTTCGAAAGATCCTACAGGGTTGATTGTGGTACAGAGATAATTATGGATTTAAAATATGATGATACTGTAGCTGATATTGATGTTGGATCAAAATGGGAATACAGGGCAATAGGAGAGTATAATAAGGGAATTGTAGCGTGTAAAAAGGCCATACATATTAACCCATATGACGATGAAAGTTATGTTTGCCTTGCCGCTATTTATTGTGATTTAGGGGAATTCGATATGGCAATCGGGACACTTATTGAAGCGATGAAGATACAGCCGGATAATCACAAAATTTATGATGAGCTGTCCCGGACTTTAAATGACCAGAGAAAGTTTTATCCCGGTTTAGGACAGTTAATCGGCAAGGAAGATTATTTAAAGTTACAGAAAAATATAGAGTGTGTTTATCGAAAAGATAAAAAAATGAATAAAAAAGAGTTTGACAAATGGTTTAAACATAACAAGACAAAAGCCACAACACTAAATGAATTTTTTAAGATTCGTAGCGAATTAACAGATAAAGTTCTCGAGTATGACCTTAAAGAATTAGTAACGATAGCTCGCCGTAAAAAAATCAAAATTATATTTTCTTCATATCCTACTTATATTCCAAAACCTATGCAAAAAGTCGCAACTGATTATAATGTTCAACTTGTGGATCTTACTATTAGATTCGGTAAACTTTTGTTAAATCATGATTCGCTAGATTTTTTTGTGGATAAAAATATTGGAGGTCATTGTAACGACAATGGTTATAGAATAATGGCAGAAGAAATTGCGGCTGCCGTACTGATAGAATAAAAATAATATCCGAAGCCTTATATACATCTATCACCGATAACCTCCAGAGAGGCGTTAAAGAACACCACCGAGGAAAAGGTGGTTCACAGCACTATTTATGGGCGATAACATGATTAATCGCATCTCTTTTTCAGGTATATCTACTGGGTCTGCAACTACCGCTAAACAAAACATTTTTTAAGATCTATGGATAAAAAGATAGAATTTAACTGGAAAATACACAATAGGTGCAATTATAGATGCCCTTATTGTTTTAACTACGGACAATGGGCAGAGTTATCGAAATTAGACCGATATTTTTCTCCCGATAAATTGATAGATGCTTGGCGTAAAATTTACAAAAAATATGGAAGTGTGCATATAAAGATAGCGGGTGGCGAGCCGTTTATATATCCGAATTTCTTCGAATTAGTAAAAGAATTGTCCAAAGGACATACCATTGAAATAATTACAAATCTTTCTTGCAATAAAGAAAAATTGTCTGCATTCTTAAGTCAAATAGACCCTACTAGGGTGATGCTATTTTTGAGTTTCCATCCTCTTTTTGAAAGTTTTGAAATTTTTGTAGAGAAAGCGCTCATTGTAAAAGAGAAAGGCTTTGGCTCCGGCATAAATTTTGTCGCATATCCTCCAGAGCTAAAGCGAATGGAATATTTTAAAGATAAATTTGAAATAAGGGGACTTAATTTTTTACCTTTGCCTTTTCGTGGACTATATAAGGATATTATTTATCCCGGTGGTTATACGGAAAATGAAAAAAAATTAATTTATGGTTATTGTGCCCCTAAAGATGATAGTTCAGAACAAAAGGCGAACTTAAAAGCAATGCTATCTCCGCCTAAAACAAAAGGCAGGTTATGTTATGCAGGGCAAAAGTTCGCTTGCATCGAGTCTAACGGAACGGTTTACAGATGCAGCGACTCTAGGAATACAATTTTAGGTGATTTTTTTGATAAGGATTTCATTCTCTTTGAGAAGCCTATGCCCTGTGAGATCGATACCTGTCCTTGCGAATTCAAATGGTTAGTGAAGAAGGGAGATGGCGACGGCAATGTGCAGGCTCCAGCTCCTTTTAATTTTCGGAACGAAATACCGCCATTTAAGATATTTTTCACATGGGATATTCATTATAGTTGTAACTATAAATGCCCGTATTGTTTTTTTAATAAACTATGGGAACAGCATTATGTTGAGAATCGTTATCCTGGAATAGAAAGATGGATAGAGATTTGGAACGAGGTATTTGAGAAATATGGAAGTTGCCATGTTCATATTACAGGTGGAGAGTGTTCTATATACCCAGACTTCTTTAAATTAGTAAAAGAAATTTCAAAGATTCATTCTGTTACGGTCGATACCAATCTATCTTTTAATGTTTCAGCCGTAATTGGAAAATTGAGTCCTTACAATGTTAATTTTGCGGCAACCTACCATCCTTTATTCGCTGATTTTAATTTATTCTTGGAAAAATCTGCTAAATTGAAAAATAATAATTTTGAGATATATGCAGAACTTGTTGCTTATCCCCTCCAGCTCGAAAAAATTCAGGTATGCAGAGTTGAATTTGCAAAGATAGATGTGCCGTTAAGGATAAGTCCTTTTAGAGGGGAATTCAATGGAAAATCATATCCAGAGGGGTATAGTCAGCAGGAAAGGATTCTTATTGAGGATTATCATGTTAATAGTGCTACTCAATTGCAGATGACTTGGTATGGAAAAGAACAAGAAAAGGAGAAAAGGGCAAATAAAATTTGTCGTATGGGTCAAATGTATGCAAAGATTCGCGCTGACGGAAGCGTTTATAGATGCTGTAAAATAAAAGAACCTACAAAGATGTTGGGAAATATGTTGGAAGGTTCTTTTAAATTAATGGATGAAGCATCTCCTTGCGAATATAGCAGTGATTGTAATTGTTGGAAAGCGATGTTCTTAGGTGAAGAAAATAAATGGTTACCTCATTGGACGGTTCCCACGGATAAATTTAATAGCGCAGAGGCTAAATAAAGAATTATTTTTCAAATATGGATGAATTAAACGCAGAACTAAAAACCTCCTTTTCTTGGGATATCCACTATGCCTGTAACTACCGCTGCCCTTATTGCTGGTTTGACGGAAGGTGGCATGAATTATCAAAGCAGAATAGATACCTCACCTTAAATGAAGCCCTGAAGCCCTGGAAGGCTATCTACGAAAAATATGGTTCAGCACATATTGAGCTTATTGGAGGAGAGCCATTTATTTACCCGCACTTTATAGAGCTGATAAAGGAACTATCCCAGATGCACACCATTGGCATTAGCACAAACTTATCCGTGGATGTAGAGGATTTCATAAAACAGGTGGATACTTCTAAAGTAAAGGTAACCCCTACCTTACATCCCCTTTTTGCGGATTTCGATAAATTCTCAAGGAGACTATTGTTTCTTCGGGATAGCGGAATAAACTCTCACATATTCTACCTTGCCTATCCCCCACAGATAAGGCTTATCAAGTATTATTTGGACAAATTCAGCAATCTAAATATGTCTATGGAAGTTTTAACCTTCTGGGGTGAATACAACGCTAAGAATTATCCTCAAAGCTATTCCCAGGAAGAAAAGAAGTTGATAGAACCTTACCTCAGCAACAAGGAAGGAGAAAAGTTTCAGTTAGAACCCAAACAAGTAAAAGGAAATCTCTGCCGTGCAGGCCAGGCATATGCCAATATCAAGGCAGATGGCTCGGTCTTTAGATGCGGTGGCAATGAGGCAGAACCAATAGGCAACTTCTTCAATAGTGACTTTAAGTTTTTAGATAGACCTTCTCCGTGTAAGTCTGAATTCTGTCCCTGCAACGAATGGGTGAATTTACTTATTGAAGAAAAAACAGCTTTAACCGAAGTATCCATTAGGGAGACCGTAGAGAAATTACCCAGATTCCCCCGCAAAGACCCTCCGTACAGGGTGTATTGGAATTGGGATATTACCTATGAATGCAATTATAAATGTAGCTACTGTATTTTTTGGAAGGAGCATAAGGAGAGATATCCATTTCGCGAGATAAATGAATGGAAAAAAATATGGGATGGTATCTTTGAAAAATACGGTTGTTGCCATATACGTCTTTCAGGCGGAGAGCCTTTTATCTATCCGCATTTCCTTGAATTGATAGCGATGTTATCAAAGAAACACACCGTAGATATAACAACAAATTTGAGTTTTGACGCCGATTCGTTTATGAAGTATGTGCCCTCCGGAGGGGTTACTCTATCTGCAAGTTTTCATCCCGAGTTCATCGATATAGATAAATTCCTGGACAAGGTTGTGTTTCTAAATGAAAAGGGATTTCCTGCAAGCGTTTCCTTTGTAGCATATCCTCCTCATTTGAAGGATCTGGAGAAGTATAAATCTGCGGCAGGAAAAAGAAAAATCTTTAACCAAACGGGAATACTGTTCAAAGTTATTCCGTTTATAGGCAAATTTGAAGACAAGAAATATCCTGAAGATTACGACGCTGGGCAAAAGAGGCTATTGGAAGAGGTCGCTACAAATACTGAAATTGAATCTCAGAAAGAATTAAATGTTCAATGGTTAGATCAAGGTGAAAACGAGAAGTCCAAACAAGATAAAATCTGCCGAATGGGACAGATGTATGCAAAAATTTTGCCAAACGGTGATGTAACCAGATGTTGCCATCATGAAAGCGGAAAACTGGGAAGTATTTTTGATAAGGATTTCAGGCTTTTAGATGAACCAGCGCCTTGTAAAATTCAGTCGTGCCCTTGCTGGAAACCCATGATTGTCGGATATAAAGAGGACAAATACCATATATTTTGGGAAATGCCCGAGCATAAAGTATATAAACTAAAAAAGAACATAAATTTAGAATGACCGACCACATCTCATTTTGTTGGGATATCCACTATGTTTGCAATTACCGCTGTCCATATTGCTGGTTTTCAGGGAAGTGGCATGAGTTGTCCAGTCAAAATAAATATCTAAGTCTGGATGAAGTACTGAAGCCCTGGAAGGATATCTATGAACGATATGGCCCGGCATATATTGAACTCATCGGCGGTGAGCCTTTCATTTATCCCCGTTTCACAGAGTTGATAAGGGAGTTATCCCGGATGCATAACATCGGCATCACCACCAATTTGTCCGTAGAGGTAGATGATTTCATAAGGCAGGTTGATACTTCCAAGGTAAAGGTAACCCCTACTTTCCATCCCCTATTTGCGGATTTTGATAAATTTATCAGGAGATCACTGCTCTTCAGGGAAAACGGCATGGGTTATCGTAATATAAATTACCTCGCTTATCCTCCTCATCTAAAATTGATGAAACACTATGCGGATAAGTTTATCGAGCATGGTTTTGAATTATTTGTCATGACCTTCTGGGGAAAATACAACGGAAAGGATTATCCCCGGGGTTACACTCAGGAAGAAATACATTTAATTAAACCATGCCTCGGCAACAGGCAGGGTGAGAAATTCCAGATTGAACCCAAAGAAGTAAAAGGAAAACTCTGCCGAGCCGGCCAGGTATATGCCGTTATAAAAGCAGATGGTTCGGTCTTCAGGTGCGGCGGCAGCTGTTCGGAGTCGATAGGGAATTTGTTTAGCGATACTTTTAAACTATTGGATGACCCTTCGCCTTGTAAATCTGAATTCTGCCCTTGCAATGAGTGGGCATTTTTGTTGCAAAAACCCGTTAGTATCGCTAAAAACATCGACCGGAGCGCCATTGCGCCAAAGAGGGTCTTCCTGACATGGGATATACATTATGGATGCAATTACAATTGCAGTTATTGTAATACTCCGAAGCCCTGGCATCCACCTGGTTCCTGGGACCGGCAGCGAGATAAGGTGGTTTATCTTGAAGCTGATAGGTGGTTAAAAATATGGGACGATATTTATAAGAGATACGGAAGTTGCGAAATCCATATCACCGGGGGGGAACCTTTTACATACCCTTCGTTCCTTGAGTTAATAACGGGTTTATCTAAGATACACACTTTAGAAATTATTACGAACCTTTCCTTAAATGTTAATGACATTATTGACAGTGTAACGCCTGAGCGGGTACGCATCGGTACTACTTTTCATCCTGAATTTGCAGATTTAAATGAATTCCTGTGTAAACACATTATTTTGAGAAAACATGGTTTTGAAACTTGGGCAAATTATGTTGCTTATCCCCCTCAAATGAGTGAGATGGCGAATTATAAGAAGGAATTCGATAAATTAAAAATATCATTCAACATGCAGCCTTTTATGGGTAAATTTGAAGGACGGGAATATCCGGGAGGTTATACGGTCTCAGAGCTATCTTATCTTAGAGGATGCTATGATAATGACGATATTATTAATAAAAAGACCATTGAATGGAAGACGGGTACTGAATATAAAACTACGGAAGGTAAATCCTGTAGGATGGGGCAGATGTATGCGAAAGTTTATCCTATCGGGGACGCCTACAGGTGTTGCGCAAACGGCAGCCAGAAATTAGGCAATCTTATAGACGGTTCTTTTGAACTTTTAAATGAAGCGTTGCCCTGTGAAAGCAAACAATGTTTTTGCTGGAGATGCATGTTAGTGGAAAATGAAGAAAATTGGTCGCAGCATTGGGTTATACCGGAAAAAAAGAATTATGCAAATGTTACCGTATAGAAATAGGTTCAATCGTAACTGTACTAAGGGTATAGTCAATATGGTTTTTTTACAGGGCTTATAATTTTTATGAAGATAGCGTTAATTTTATGTCCGAGTTGGGGGATAGAGACACCGCATTTAGGTATTGCTTTACTTGCATCTGTATTAAAAAAGCGCGGTTTTGCAGTCCAGGTTTTTGATTTTAATATCCGCGTCCAAAATAAATATAAAGAAAAAGGATTATGGAAATCAGAGGAAGACGTGCATTGGGAAGACGAAGCTTCGGTTTTACAATTTATTAATACGAATGATGCGCTTTTGGATTCATTCTCAAATGAAGTTTGTTCAACGGATGCATATGTCATCGGTTTTTCAATTTACAATACTACGCAGAAGCTGAGTTTAGAGCTGGCGAGAAGGATTAAAAAAAGAGATAAAAGTAAACTTGTTGTTTTTGGAGGACAGCAATGCTTTCCCAAGGCCGCGGCGGAGTGCTTAATTAAGGATGAAGCGGTGGATGCGGCGGTTATGGGCGAAGGCGATGAAATCCTACCGGAGTTAGTGAGTAAGGTAGAAAAATTGCATAGGATAGATTTTTGCCCGGGGATTATTTACAAAGAAAAGGGGAATATAATTGATTGTGGAGCGCGTCCTCCCATATCAAATTTAGATTATCTTCCTTTCGCTGATTTTAGTGATTTTTCGCTTGATTCATACGATAACCCGCATCAACTGCCTATACTTTCCAGCCGCGGATGTCCTTATCAGTGCGTTTTCTGCAGCACAAAATTGTTCTGGGAAAAATACAGGTTTATGAGCGGGGAAAGGATTTTTCAGGAGATAGAATACCAGATCCATAAACATGAAGGTGCCCATTTCTTTACATTCAACGACCATGTGATTAATGGCAATATGCAAAGCCTCTCGCGTTTTTGTGATTTGGTTTTAGAAGCCAAATCTAAGAAAGACCGGAATAATTCTAATTGGGAAAAGCTATGTTGGCGGGGGGCAGCGGTTATCCGGGAAGAAATGGATAAAGAATTCATTGCAAAAATGAAATCCGCAGGCTGCGTTGAGCTTGAGTACGGCGTTGAAAGTGCCTCTTCCGAAGTTAGAAGATCGATGAAGAAACCGCCGTATGACACAAGGATTATCGAGCAGGTGATCAGGGATACCCATGATGCGGGAATAGGGGCAAGGGTAAATTTTATGTTCGGTTTCCCGGGGGAGACGCAAGAGGATTTTGAAGACACGCTCCACTTCATTAAAAGGAATAGAGAATTCTTTGTGCAGGTACATCCCAGCGAGACTTTTTGTTGCATTGACCCCGGCACCTATTTATTTAAGCATCCGGAAGAGTTCGGCGTTGCCAATCAGTATCATTCGCTCTTCTGGAACTCGATTGACGGAAAAAATGTTTATCCCGAGAGGTTAAGGAGACATCAAATCTTTTGCGAGTTAGCTAATTCCTTAAATATCCCCTTGAGCCCCGGCGGTCATAAGATAAAGCTTCATAAGGATTATTTTTTAGAAGAGTATGAGAAATACAAGGCAGGAAATAGCAGATAATACGGATAAAAAAGTTATTCTGGTAGTGCCCCCTTTCAGCGAACAGGCTGCTATGTCAGCAGAACAGCGCTACAGGCAGAATACCAAAGAATTGAGATTGTATCCTCCGTTAGGGCTGGCTTATCTTGCAGCGGAGCTTTTATCACGGGATATCGCCTGTGAAATAATAGATTCAGCGGCTCTTATGCTTAATAATGATGAGGCCGCAGACTTGATTTTTAGTAATAATCCTTCGATAGTTGGAATTACAGTTACTTCATTTACTTTGCGGTCCACTAATAATCTTATCAGAAGATTAAAAAAAATAAAGCCAACTCTTCCCATAGTAATAGGAGGTCCGCATATTACGCATTGGCCGGAATCGGTTTTTGAGCTGGGCGCAGATTACGGAATCCGGGGAGACGGGGAAAACAGTTTATCCGAGCTGGTAGAATGCTTATCCAGAAGAGACCGGACTTTCGCTAATATCGAAGGTTTGGTAACGAAGCAAGATAATGGCATAGCAATAAATAACGGCATAGCTGTAATCCGGGATCTTGACAGCTTAGCTTTTCCCGCAAGGAAACTGCTTCCGGAAGAAAGATATGTTTTTGTGATGAGTTATTTTGGAAAGTTCGCCACCGTAATTACTGCCAGGGGCTGTATTTTTGACTGTATTTACTGCGGGATACCCCATAAGAAACAGCTTCACGTAAGGGCAATAGATAATATTATCTGTGAATTTAAAACCATAGCCGATGATTCCTATGGATACGTTAATTTTATAGACGATTGTTTTACTATTGATAGAAAACGGACAATAGAGCTTTGCGAACAGATATCAAGAAACAATATAAAAATTCGATGGGGTTGCGCAACGCGTGCCGACTGCGTAGATTATGAATTGCTTAAGGCTATGAAAAAAGCAGGATGCTATGATATAAGATTCGGAGTCGAATCCGGGGTTGAGCCAATCAGGGAATCTTCTATAGGGAAGCAAATTACCGACAAAATATTTATTAAGTCATTCCGGGATGCTAAGAAGGCCGGTTTGATAACAACCGGATTTTTCCTTTTTGGCCATCCCCAAGAAACGTTTCAAGATATGCGTAAGACCGTTCATTTTGCAAAAAAGCTAAACCCGCATTATGCAGCCTTTATGCTGGCTACGCCGGTGCCGGGTTCCCGGCTGTTCGATATATCGTTAAAAGAAGGAAAATTAAACACAGATATATGGAGAAAGATAAGCGTTAATCAGACAGCTTTGCCTGTTTATACTCCTGATTCAGTAAGTTTAAGGCAGATGAAAAGCTTACAGAGCCGGGCATCGGTAAGTTTTTACTTAAGGCCAGCGAGTATTATTGCAAAGTTAAATGAAATAAAACACCCGGGAGAATTATTCTTTAAAATGAAAATCGGAGCCATTTTTTTAGGCAGGAGCCTTATAAAATCTTTAAAATTAACAGATACCATTCGAAGGATTCTGTCGTTTATATACGGGCAAAGGATTAATTTGCCGGCCCCGGACAGCTTGGAGAAGCTAAATATCTCCGTTCTTGATAAGCACACAAGATTAATTTATCATCCTATAACCGGAATTTTATATCAGAAACGCTTTTGGATGGTTCTTTCTTACTTGAAGGCAAAAAAAGGCAAAATCTTGGAAGTCGGCTGTGGCAGGGGTCTTCTTTTACCTGAATTGTCGAAGCGCTGCCTTCAGGTCTATGGCATTGATGTTCATGGCAGAATGGATGTAGTAGAGAGAACAATGCTTGATGAAGGCGTGCATAATGCCTCTTTAAGCGCCGGCAGTATAACACGGATACCTTATCGGGATAAAATATTTGATGCAGTAATCTGCATAAGCGTATTGGAGCACATGACTGATTTAACGCTGTGCTTTAAGGAATTTTTCCGGGTGCTAAAAAATTCGGGAGAGCTGATAATCGGATTTCCGGTTAAAAATAGATTAACAGATTTATTATTAAGATTCCTTGACTACAATGCTTCCGAAGTCCACCCTTCAGGCCATCGCAACATTATAGAAGCTGCAAAACAAAGGTTTCTCTTGCAGGACTTTACAGTTTACCCTAAACATCTGCCGATGGATTATTCATTATACTTCGTAGGCAAATTTATCAAACGAAATGGCGGAAATTGAGATAAAAGAACATTTTAACCGTATAGCAGCCGTATTTGACAAATGGAAATCCAGGAATCCGTATTATCATAAGCAGATAAAGCGATTTTATGTTTCAGCTATACCGAAAAGGAAAAGAATCCTCGAGATAGGCTGCGCGACAGGAGACCTCTTGGCGTCTCTGGAGCCGGAATACGGTTTGGGTATTGATATATCCGAGAAGATGATAGAGATAGCGCGCCGGAAATATCCCGGACTAAACTTTACCGTTTCGGACATCAAAGTATTAAATGTAAATGATAAATTCGATTATATTGTTTTATCCAACCTCCTGGAATATATCACTGATTGCTGGGATTTCTTTTTTGATTTAAAAAAATTTTTATCCGATGATACAAAGGTCATAATCACAAATGTTAATCCTCTCTGGGAACCGGTTATGTATCTCGGAATGAAGTTGAAATTAAAGACTCCGGATATCCAGAGGAACTATATCACGAAAAGGGATATAATTAATATGCTTACTCTGTGCGATTACGATATCATTGAAGATGGGTTCAGAATGCTTATCCCGAAAAGAATCTTTTTGGTTTCCGATTTCTTTAATAAGTTGTTTTCCAGAATGCCGGGGATTAGTAATTTGTGTTGTACGCAATATATTATAGCCCGGGACATGCCGAGAAATCTACACACGCAAGAATTTTCCTGTTCGGTAATTGTGCCTTGTTTTAATGAAGTCGATAATATAAGAATATGCATAGAAAGAATACCGCGCATAGGCAAATTTACGGAAGTGATAGTAGTTGACGACGGCTCTTCTGACGGCACCGCCAAGGTAGTAAAAGAGATGATGGTAAAAAATAAAGATTTATTGTTAGTTTCGCATCCGGTTAATTGCGGGAAGGCGGCGGCCATAAAGACAGGTTTTGAAAATGCCAAAGGCGATATTGTCGTAATTCTTGATGCGGATATGGCGGTTCCTCCGGAAGAAATACCGCGGTTCTTTTTTGCTATTGCCGAAGGCAAAGCAGAATTCGTAAATGGCACAAGGATGGTTTATCCCATGGAAAAGGGTGCAATGAGATTTTTGAACTTCCTGGGGAATAAGATATTCGGTATGCTCTTAAGCATTTTAATCGGCCAAAGGAATACCGATACGTTATGCGGGACAAAAGCCCTGTTAAGAAAGTATTGCAACTACATTAATGTTAACTCATCTTGGGGTGATTTTGATATTCTATTTGGAGCGGCAAAACTTAAATTGAAAACGGTAGAGATGCCTGTTCATTATAAAAAACGGGAAGCAGGCAATTCAAAAATGCGGGCCATAAGAGATGGTTTTTCGCTTTTTAAAATATGCTGGAAGTGGTTTAACGAATTAGCTTAAGACCGTAAGACAGAGATGAATGATAAAGGCATATTTATTTGAACTGAGGGGAATATATATTGCAAGAGGTAAAGTGGAAAAATTGTAATCTGTGCGGCTGCGATAATACCAGATATTTATTTACAAAAAACTCCTGTCCGGTTGTAAGGTGTTGTGAATGCGGCTTGACCTACGCAATCCCTGATGAAAATACATATCTTCAGGATTATTACAATGAGGGTTATTTTAAGGGCGAAAAGACAAAATACGGATATATAGATTATAATGAAAAAGAATATATTATTTATAATTTTAAAAGATACTGGAAGAAGATTGAAGAATATATTAACAGCGGCAGGGTTTTAGATGTAGGCTGTGCAACGGGCTTATTCCTGGAAGGCGCTGGCAGGAATTGGCAATGTTACGGATTGGACATTTCCAGATACGCTTCTGGGATTGCCCAGGCTAAGCTCGGACCCACCATAGAGACATGCCAGTTGCTTGAGGCGCCGTGGCAAAGCGAATACTTTGATTTAATCAGCATGTGGGATGTGTTGGACCATTTGCTTAATCCAATGGAAAATTTATTCAAGTGTTATCAGCTTTTGAAGAAGCAGGGGATTCTCATTCTTAATGTAGGAGATATATCTGCACTGTTTGCCAAGATCTGCGGGAAAAGGTGGTATATTATGATACCTCCGACGCACCTTTACTTTTTTACCAAACGGACAATCACGGCGATGTTAAATAAAGCAGGGTTTGAGGTTTTAAAAATAGAACGGACGGGGAAACTGGTTCCTTTGAAATTATGTTTTTTTAGACTTTCTTATATTTTTGATAACGCCCTAATGAACGCATTTTTCAGATATGTCTCAAAATACCGCTTCGGCAACATTAAAATATATTATAATTTTTACGACGTTATGACGGTTTATGCTCAAAAGAAATGAGCGTAATGGAACAAAATAATTCAATATAAATGTCAAAAAAAGTTTTATTAATTTATCATGCGCCCACAGTAAAAAAGTATTACTTAAATTTTGCTCCCCCTTTAGGTATACTTTCCATATCCTCATATCTTAGTTCAAGAGGTATAGAAAATAAAATAGTAGATTGTTGTATGGAAAAATTGGGCGGTTCGGATATTAAAGGATATGATGTTTTTGGTTTCAGTGTGAATAAATCAAATGTCGCTAATTCCATGCATTGTGCGGCGCAGATTAAAAAGGAATTTCCTCAAAAAGAGATTATTTTTGGAGGGCCGCAGTGTACGGAAGACCCCGGTTATTTTATTGAAAAGGAGTTTGTTGATGGCGCAATTATAGGCGAAGGAGAAGAAACTTTTTACGAGTATTTAACCAAAAGAGAAGCTAAGGAAGTAAAGGGGCTATACTTTAAGGATAAAGAAGGGCAGGTCGTATTTACAGGGGATAGAGAATATATAGATAATCTGGATGCATTGCCGTTTCCTGCTTTGGATAAGATTGACATCCGCAGATATGGCTATATTCCTAAAAGGGCGCTACCCACTTCCAGCATTGTTACTTCCCGGGGCTGCCCCTATAACTGTACCTTTTGTTTCCATAGTTTGGGGTATAAGTGGCGTGCGCGTTCGGCGGAAAATGTTGTGGATGAGATAGAGTGGCAGGTTAAAGCTCTGAAAGTAAAAGAAATCTGCATCCTGGACGATAATTTTTCCCTCGATAGAATGAGAATAGAAAAGATCTGCGATCTGATAATAAAAAGGAAAATTAAAGTTCACTTTCAGCTTGCGACCGGAATTCGAGTGGATACCGTGGATAAAGAGCTGTTGCTTAAATTGAAAGAAGCGGGTGTTTATCTGGTTTCTATCGCTCCCGAAAGCGGAAACATAGAGACCAAGAAAAGGATAAAAAAGAATTTTGATCCCGATAAAATGAAAGATTTGGTAACTTGCTGCAAGAAATTAGGATTGAGAACCTTTTCTTTCTTTATAATAGGTTTTCCCTGGGAAGACAGGAAACAAATCGAAAAAACCATAAAGTTTGCAATTGAATTAGATACAGATTTTGTCAAATTTACCAGATTCGTATTGACTCCTTCCATACCTATTTGGCATGAAATTCGCGATTCAGATATGATAGATAACGTAGATTCCGGCATGGAACAATCCTACTTTTACGGAGGCAGCATTCTTGTTCAAAAAATAATGCGAGCGGCCTATAGAAAGTTTTATTTGAGGCCGCAGAAAATCTTAAGACTCTTAAAGATTACGCGTTTAGATGACTTATTATCTCTGGCAAAATATGCCTTCAATACAAGAAATATACTTTAGAAACCGATGCTGAAACCCCTTCTAAATACCAAAAGCGCTGTTTTTTTAATAATTTTAATCTATTTTTCATTAGCCACGTTTAATATAAATTATCCGGGGCTTAATACAGATGAGGCTTTTCATGGAGTTGCAAGCAATAATATTCTTAAGGATGCCTCTGATATCAAAAAAGGGAGGACACAATTTTTAGGTTGCCATGTCATTCTATTTGGAAAAATATTTCCTATTATGCCGTCAGATTATTATGGCGCGGTTATTCCTTATTTATTTTATCCTTTTATTCGTATATTGGGTTCAAACGCTATTGCATTGCGGTTCGGCTCGATATTTATTTCTGCAATTTTTTTGTTGTTCGTCTACCATCTCTGTAAAATTTGGTTTGGCAAAAGAGTTGGTCTTTTAGCTACCTTATTGACCGCTACTAATTTAGCCTTTGTTCAATACAGCCGTGTAGGATTATACAGATGCGAGATAATTGTTATGTTCTTTTTCTGGGTGGGGCTTTTTTTCCTGATTAAATATTCCCAAAAGAAAAAATATTATTTCCTGTGCCTGAGTTTTTTCTTGTTCGGGATAGGTCTTAGCACCAAAATCAACTTCCTGTATTATATTGTAGCCTTAACATTAGCTTATTTAATAATAGGTAAAAGGCTCAATTTATTAAGTCCCTTCAATATAAAAAAAGCAATTATTATGTTACTCTCATTTTGTCTTGGTTCTTTTTTTATAATTGTTTACAATATAAAGGAGCCTTGGATAACTGTCAGGCAGCTGCTTTCCGTTTTGACCGATCCCCACGGTACCTCTAGATATACAAACGCCATGGGGGCGAATAATTGGGCTTATCTTAACAATCTTGCCGTAAAGTCACAGCATCTGTTTACTCTCTTAGGAGGGGATATCAGCGACAAGGTTTACTGGGGAGTATTCGGGAACTATGCTATCGAGCTCTTTTCTGTATTAATGACGGGTTTAATAATTGCATCTTTAGTGGTACTCCTGTTTTTAGCATTGTTTCGACCCGGTTTATCGAAAATCATCAGGTACAGAATCTTATTTCTTTATGTTATATATGCAACAGTCTTTCTTTTATCCCCTTTCACTCTAAGCGCCTTCAACCAAGGCCATCTCCTGATACTGTTGCCGTTTCCTCAGGTTGCGTTAGCGATATTCTTAATCTATATCTGGCAGAGGGCTGAACAAAGTAAGATAATATTAATGAAGCTATTTGTTGGATTTTCGATATCTTTTATAATTTTTTTTAACATAGTTACCAACATATATTTTAATATTCAAATGAAGAAAATCGGCGGTTATGGACGTTGGTCAACTGCTATAGGTGAGTTGGCAGATTATTTACAAAAAAATAATATTACCTCCCCTATAATGTTTGACTACGACCTGCATTCAAACCTGCTTTTTCTAAGCGACAATAGGGTTTCTCCCGTAATTTATGATAAATTTTACCCTGAACCGCTCATTGCTGCATACAAAAAATTGTTCTCGGCTAATAGAGAAATATTTTATCTTAGCATAACTCCTGAAAAAATAGAGATGGAGGAGATTATCGCGAGTGGATCTTGGAGGATGGGAGATCTAAAACGCAAAAAAGAATTCCCAAGGCTATTTCTGGAAGGGCCGAACAAATACCATAAAGATTTGTTCATGAATTTTATCAAAAAATCCGGAAAGAAAAAAGAATTAAAAAAGGTATTTTTCAATAATGCAGCCCATCCTGTATATTGGCTGTATAGGATTTATTAACCCCTAAGAACATTTTTAAGGAGGTGATGTGCAGAATGCATATAATATAAAGCAGGATTTAGTAACAAATGATTTTTAGGTACGCTTATTATTTTTTAAAAAATAGGAGGAAGAGATGGTTAGAAAAGCTCAATATATCATATCTGGATTTCTGGTTGCGTCGACAATTTGTGTTTTTAACGCTGCTTTCTGTCAAGATGAAAAAAAAGATAACACACCGCCTGGTATAATTTACAGCGAAAAGGAGCAGCAACTAATAGGGTACTTTAAGAACGGAGACTATGATCAAACTATAGAATCGGCTAAGATGGATTTGGAAAACGAGCCAAATAACATTACCATTCTGACCATATTAAGCAACGCCTATTTGATGAAAGAAGAAATTTCTTCGGCAGAGGAAACCTTAAAGAGGGCATTAGAAATAGAGCCAAATAATTCTCAGCTTAAACAGCTCGAAGAGCAAATAGCTGAACGAAAACGCGCTGAGTCAGAAAAACAAAATTCTCAAAGATAAAATTTGACTATTAATTTTTAATCCGTTCAATTTTGAAAATTATAGATATGGAATCTGTTTAAACAGTCCATAAATTATAGCGGGAAGCAGGGGGTAGCTATGATTATTAAGAAGCTGATAAAAAAACTGGGCAGGAATATCATTGTTTTAAAAGAAGAGGAAAGGGGCATAAGGCAATCTGTATTGATGGTTGATAATGGTTACAGCCATTTTGAACATGTCTTTTCTTGCATCGAGACGATTAATAATTGCTTCCCGCAGGCAGAGTTCTCAGTTCTGACCTTTGAACACAGAAAGGACATTCTGAAAAAGGAGTTTCCGAATCTAAAATTTATTATCCCTGCCGGGCAGTCAGGCCCGAAAAGGTATCAGATTGCCCTGGAGGTGCTCAGGATGCGCAGAAGAAGGTTCGATTTTATTTTGTTACTTTCCCTCGATATAACTCCGCTGTTGGCGTCCCTGCTTTTTACAAATTCCGATGTAATTCTCCATAACCAATGGAGGCAGTGGTGGTCTATAAGACTGAGAAGAGTCACCGAGCTTTTTAAGATAACCTATATTGATAAGAAAAAAAGTTTCGGCCTCAAGAACCTGGCGAGGCAGGCCGGCCTTTTCTTTGTTTTGTTACAACAAAACGGTGCCGGCCTGCTTAGGCATTCGGTATTGATAGTCGATAATAGTTACGCATCATGCGAGCATATATATTGCGTGGTAGACAGGACAATAAAATCTTTGCCGCAGGCGAGGATCACTCTTTTAACTTCGGCGGAGAGGGGAGAATTGAAAAATAAATTCCCCGCGGTGGAATTTATTGAGCCGGACGATTATATATTTAAAAAATATAGAATAGCCCGTGCCGTGCTTAATTTCCGCAACTGCCGCGATTACACTGTTTTATTATCGCTTGATATCACGCCGATCATTGCCTCTCTGTTGTTTAGCAACAGCAGGGTTTTTTTGTACAACCAATGGCATCAGTGGTGGTCGCTTAAGCCCAAACCCATTAGAGATTATCTAATAGTTATTCCTAAATTTATTTTGACTATTATAATTAATATCATAATTTTTGTTTATCTTTTAATCAGCGTTTCTTGGATATTTTTGAAAAAGTCATTTAATGTTTTTAAATCCAACCTGTCAATAAAGGAGTCTTAGGAAGATATGGAAATTGATGTGAGGCAGTTCAGTTCGGATAAGATTTTAAAGCATCTTGACCGGGTAAACGGCTGGTTAAGGGATGAGAACCCTGCGCCGATTACCGTTGAATTGGATATGACCAATATCTGTAATCACAAGTGCCCCGAATGTTCGGGCTGGTATTTTCAGAACAGGGACCGTGATTCTTTGACCGACGACTTGGCTAAAGACATAATTAAACAATTAGCCAAAGCAAAGATTCGAGGTCTTATATTTACGGGTGGAGGAGAACCGCTTTGTCATCCGTATATTATAAAAATAGTGAAATTAGCACATACTTTAGGTCTGGATATCGGATTTATTACTAACGGTTCACTTATTACCGAAGAAATTGGGAAAGTTCTGTTAGATTGTTGCACTTGGTTGAGGATTTCGCTTGATGCTTCTTCTTCCGAAATTTTTGAGAAAGTTCATGGTATGGACGGTAATACCTTCCAGAAAGTAATTGAAAATATCCGATTATTAGTAGGAATGAAAAAACAACTTAACATCAAGACTACAATAGGGGTAGGTTACCTGACCTGTGATTATACTAAATATGGGATGTTTAAGGTTACTAAATTATGTAAAAGTTTAGGTGTAGATTATTTACAATTCCGGCCGTTGCAAATACATAATAATGGTGGTTTCGAATATCATCTAACAGATATTGCCAAAAATATCAATAAATGTTTAAAAAAGAATAAGGACGGGTTTAAGGTGCTTTACTCAAAGCACAAATATGACATGATGAGAGATAAAGAATATGGCCGCAATTATAAGAAATGCTATGGACACCAGTTTGCTACTGTGGTTGCTGCAGATGCTAAGATGTATCTATGTTGTCATATGCGCGGGCACGATAAATATTGTATTGGTGACTTAAGAAAAAATACCTTTGAAGAAATCTGGCATTCCCAACAGAGAAAACGGATAGTAGAAAATATCGATTTTAATGATTGCGTCCCTTTATGCCGGGACAATACCTTCAACCAGATACTCTGGAATATAAAACAACCCAGAGAGCATGTAAATTTTTTGTAATAAGATGTATACCGGCCAACTGAATAATAAAGTACTAAATAATAATGAATACTCTGCCCATCAAGTCAAATTGCAATCCACGCCTCCCAATGTAATATTATGTACCAGTTATAAATGTAATATGAAATGCATATTCTGTGTTGAAAGGGGGAAAGAACCCGATTTTAGTTTAGATATTGATAGAAATCTTTTTGAAAATAAATTGGGCGATATCATAGAAAAGGCTACACATGTTTTTTTCGGAGGTTGGGGCGAAATTTTACTTTCTTCGGAAGCAGAAGATTTCGTTGACCATTTAAATAATACTATACCGGAGGTAACAAAAAGTTTTACTACCGATGGTTCTCCATTAAATCGAAACCTTATTTTGAAGATGCTGAAAAGCAAATATTCTTTACAAATTTTTTCTCCATACTTCAGATGCTTTCGTTCACAGATTAATTACTCAGACAGATTATTTTGAAGATATCAGGAGTAAAATAGAATACATTGTTTTACTAAAGAAAGAAATTTATCTGATCCGTATCTAAATCTGATTTTCATATTGACTACGCTCAATATTGAAAATTTGACAGATTTTATAGATTTTGCGGGTAGGGTAGGAGTTAATTCTGTTACATGTAGTTATGTTACCATATTTAAACCGGAACACATCAAATTATCTTGCTTTTTCCTGAAAGAGACTACGAATATGATGTTTGAGGAAGCAGAAAAGAGAGCAAAATAATATAATATGGAACTTAATTTACCTCTCCGTTTCAATACGGGAGAGAGCTTGAATAAGATTGAGCCCTGTAGGTATGTCTGGGATCATATCTTTATTGATACATCAGGCAGCATATGTAGTTGTTGTTATGCAGGGGAATCGATAGGGAACTTAAATAACAGCGATTTCTTTTCTATTTGGAATAGCGAGGAATATAGAGGATTGCGGAGTTCGCTGATTGAAGGGCGTCTGCATAGAAGATGACAAAATTGTTTTAAATTTTCTTCAACGAATATCGACGATATACGTTCACATATCACTTTTAGAAACGATAGCAATAAAGAAGATATTTTTAAAGTTTTAGAATTACAGAAATAATTTTATTTTGATTTGCAGACTGAAAATTAAGTTTTTATAGACCAAGTTATATTCTCCAACATTAGGGATACAATAAATGGTGAGGGCATTAATATTATGGATAATTTTCCTCCAGAAATAAAAACTAAGAACTTCTCAAAAGTCAGAGAATCATTTGCCCGGCGCGACCTTGTTGTTTCAGGATATCCTTATCGTTTAAGGATAGAAATATCCAATATTTGTAATCTTAGGTGTACTTTTTCAAAGGAGGCCTTTGGCACTTGCCCGCACTGGAGCATAGTTAAAACACCGACATTAATGTCGTTCGATTTTTTTAAAAAAATAATAGATGAAGTTGGCGTATATCTTACGCACTCTGAATTATATAATTACGGAGAGCCGTTTACAAACCCTTACGCAGCAGATATGATTCGTTATTTAAAGGATACGAATCCGGATGTTATCTTAGAGATGCATACCAATGGACATTTCTTTGAAACGAATGGAAAAAGGATAGATATTATAAGCTCTGGATTAGATGTTCTACTATTTTCAGTCGATGGTATCACGCAAGAAGTATATGAGAAATATCGAATCGGGGGTAATCTGGAGAAAGTTATTGATGCGATTAGAGGGATATGTGAATTAAAGAAGCGGATGAATTCCGATAAGCCAAAGGTCATCTTTCAATTCATTCTTTTTGAACATAATTTTCATGAAGCTCCCGCCGTTAGTGAATTTGCAAAAGCTTTGGGCGTTGACGAGGTGGCATTAAAGACCGATATTTTCAGTTTAAAACCGGAGTTAAAAATATCTTGCGCGCAACTCTATAATTCCATAGTTAGCCTACGAAGCAAAGATAGCATGGATAACTTTTTTGAAA
>Ga0315268_10000914_pt1 | contig 34405 bp, 35 predicted proteins | sample C1_top_MG_FD_204535 | JGI IMG/M metagenome (GOLD analysis project Ga0315268, IMG submission 204535) | Sediment microbial communities from Yellowstone Lake, YNP, Wyoming, USA - C1_top | ecosystem: Environmental > Aquatic > Freshwater > Lake > Sediment | place: USA: Wyoming | collected 2017-08-01
TCAACATGCCCATCCAAGCCGCTGACAATGGTTGCCGCTTCTTTTTGCAAATTTACGTTCATCAGATAGTCCCATGTGGCGAAGTCTGGAGAAGGCGTCTTATACGAGTCCACTCGAACTACGTGAACACCGTTAACTTCCTCACGTTCGGGCGCCCCTGGAAAATCAGGGGTCACAACGTAAGTATCGACTCCCAAATCTACCAACTGACGGGACAAGTTGTAGACATGAGCAGAGATACCCCCAACCGTCCTGGGGGGAAATTCCCAGGTAAGCATCATGACTCGAAGCTGCTTGTTCAGGTAGCTATCACCTTCACGCTCTTTTCATAGGCGCCGAGAATTCCCTCAATCCAGTCGGCTGAATTTGGGGAAACGACATCTACTTTTTCAAGCGGAGACTTAAAGTTCCGTTCTACTTCCTGTTTCATCCAATCGGATTTGACCACGATTCTCTCAGCCTCGTTGACACCTAGAGACTCCATGCTCTTTATTGAGAGGCTTAAAGGCGCGTTGGAATCATGAGATCGATGGTTTTCAAGACTGTCTATCGAGAAAACAAACGGGAGTCTCAAAGCTCTTTTCAAGCTCACGGCGGCTGGAACGAAGTGCCAGTCATGCACATCGATCAGGTCAACTTCGCGGTTGACAGAGTAGTAAATATCTGCGGCAACTCGTTCGACCTCTTGATTGAGGCTCAGCACCCACGTGAGAACATTGATCTGCGGCCTGAAGGGATCTGAAATTCTGTACGCTTTGACTCCATCTGCTCCTTCATCATAACCCTTCCAAGAATCGTGATAGGTGACGACACGAACATCGACTTTCCTTCTTACCAGCTCAACCGCAAGCCGATTCACATAAAGAGAAAGCTGTCCAACGATTCTCGGAGGAAACTCCCACGTGAAGATTATCACGCGCAAAATGAATAGTCCCTTCTCAGCTGAAAAGTGAGCAGACTCTTATGATTCCCCTGCTAGTCAAGTGATATCTCCTGTTCCCCTCATGGTCAGTGAAGCTCACCGCGTATCCTTCCGAAACGTGTCTATCCAGAATTTGAGTAACCTCGTTCACATCGACCTGAAGCATCTGCGCCAACTCATCAGGCCTTTTAGCCATCTCTCCGCTAGTTGCACAAAGGTTATGCAAGGTGATGAGAAGCTTTTCAGAAAGCGAAACACCATAATCATCCAACCCTTTCATCTCCAGCCTCATTCAAGATGTAGCAGACCAAATAACTTTTGTGTAGTGATGCTGTAATAAACGTGAACATGTTCACAGTGATTGTGGATGGCTATGGACAGATTCAGCGTTCTGATGCTTTCATGGGAGTTTCCTCCGAGAATCATTGGAGGAATATCATCCCACGTCAACGATCTATCTCTAGCCTTGGCCCGCAAAGGCATAACCGTACACGTGGTCACCTGTGATTTTCCAGGAGCACCGGAATATGAGCAGATTCATGGAGTTCACGTATACCGTTTCAACTCCAAAATCCCTTCTTACAGTTTCCTATCATGGGTTTTTTCGATGAATCAGAACATGGCAGAAAGAGCCATCGACGTTATCAACGCTAACAATGAAAACATCGATCTGATTCACGCACACGATTGGCTCGCCGCTACAGCCGCAACAAAAGTCAAGGATGCATTTGGAAAGCCCTTGGTGTCTACGATACACGCAACGGAAATGGGCAGAAGAGGAGGAATTCATAACGAGTACCAAGGAACCATAAATGAGGTAGAGAGACACCTGATCAATCAAAGTTCAAGAGTGATCTGTTGCAGTAACTACATGGCAGGCCAGATTTTTCAAGCATTTAGCATTCCAAAAGAGAAGCTCAGCGTAATCCGAAACGGAGTAGATGTTTCCAAGTTCAACATCAAAATCGACAGTCAAGCCATCAGACGCCGATACGCCAAGCCCGATGAAAAGATGGTTGTGTATGTTGGAAGACTGGTACACGAGAAAGGGGTTCATGTCCTCATCGGTGCGGTACCAAAGGTGTTGAGTGTGTTGCCAAATGTGAATTTTGTGATCGTCGGCGAAGGAGGGATGAAAGAATACTTGTCAAAAGAGGCCTGGGACTTTGGCGTTGCAGATCATGTTTTCTTTCCAGGTTTCGTAGACGAAGAGACTCTAATATCCCTCTACAAAGCAAGCGACGCTGCTGTCTTCCCCTCTCTTTATGAGCCGTTTGGCATAACCGCGTTGGAAGCGATGGCGGCGAAAACGCCCGTCGTGGTCTCAGACACGGGAGGCCTCGCGGAAATCGTTGAACACGACAAAACAGGGGTCAAAGTACACCCAGACAACTCTGATTCATTAGCGTGGGGAATCCTAAGGGTGCTGCAAAATCAGAAACTTGCAAATGTGATTCGAGAAAACGCCTATCGAAAAGGTGTTAAAGACTATGATTGGGACGTGATCGCCGACGAAACGATCGGAGTGTATCGCCAAGCTCTGACCACTGCGCCCGCCCCAAGGCTGAAGCTTGATTTAGGCCCCTCATTTTTCAAACCTGATAAGTATCCTGAAGAGCTCAGGATTCTCGTTCTGCTTCACATTCTTGCAGCTGTCGACAGCGAGCATGCAATATCAGCAGCAGAGTTGTCGCATGTGTTCCGAATGAGAATTGAGGAGGTTCGCAAGCTGCTCCAACGGCTGATAGATCCCGGATATGTCGAGACCTTTAGAGATAACTTCCGAAGACTTCGGTACTATCTTACCGAAAGGGGAATCATCAAAGCATGTTCCCCCTTTTCTTAACGATCAAAAAAGATTGATTTTCACGGTTTGCACGCTGTTCCTGAGGACTTGGAAACTCCCGCACAATCCCTATCTTTCTGTTTAGCGGCTGCTCCTACAATGACGTGATATAGCTTTAATACTCATAGAGACCGACATGATATTTGTGTGTTGAAATGGTTGACATCCGAAAACTCTTGGAATACAATGAGAGCGTGAGACACAGGTATTTTGAAAGCTTCACAAGACTGTCCTGGGAAGAGTTCATTGCGAACAGGGAAGCGAGTTTTCACTCAATTAGGAACATATTTGTCCATACTCTAGGTGCGATGGATTACTGGTTGGATTTCTTGCAGAGAGAAAACCTTCATTCCAAGAAAAAATATGACGAATACAAGACCTTTGAGGAGGTCAGAGAATACATGGAACACGTTGAGAAACGGATGTTAAGGTATCTTGACTCATTGCCAGCTGGAGGATTCAGCAAGACCTATGTGGCCAAGGGCGAGGATGACAAGCCCTTTGAAATCTCAGCCGAGGATGTGCTAATTCATGTGTTCGAAGAGGAAGTTCATCATAGAGGTGAACTGATTGCACTTCTCTGGCAAATGAACGTTGAGCCGCCGGCGATGGGATGGAAAGGACTCTGAACGCACGGGATGTTTCATGGCTAAAGAGAATGCTGTGTCGAAAGAATGGGATGACGCCTCAGAGTCATGGGCAGACTTTGTCCTAGAAGGAAAAGATTACTTTCGGGAGGAAATGAACGGCCCTGCGGCCTTGCAGATGATAGGAAATGTAGAAGGCAAGCAGGTCTTGGATTTGTCATGCGGCGAAGGATACACTGCAAGGATTCTAGCTAGAAGGGGAGCCAAAGTAGCTGGTGTAGATTTTTCTAGAAAGATGATAGAACTGGCAAGGCAAAAAGAGGAAAACGATAAGTTGGGCATCAGCTATTACGTTTCAGACGCGGCTGACTTGAGAGAATTTAAAAGCGGCTGTTTTGACGTTGTAACGTGTTTCATGGCTCTCATGGATATTGAGCGCTACGAAGAAACTATTTCAGAGGTTGCCAGAGTCCTAAAGAAGAACGGAAGATTCGTCTTCTCGATCACGCATCCTTGTTTTGAGTGGGGAGTAACAACAAGCGGAGAACCGCTCGCAGAATGGAAATACGAGGAAACAGCAAAGAGCACAGCCGAGAAAGAGGCATTCCACTTAGAGGTGAAGAACTATTTTGGCGTCGCCAGATGCGAGATCTCCTGGGACATGAAGAGGCTTGCCAAACCCTTTAAGACAACGTCATTTCATAGAACTCTTACCGACTATTTTCAGGCACTGTATCAGAATGGATTCCTTGTTGCGAGACTCATTGAACCCAAGCCGACGTCAAGAGGGGTAACGAAATATCCTTCGCTGAGAAAGCACATGAAAATCCCGCACTCGATAGTCATTGAAGCAATAAGAAAATAATCCTCGTCTATGCCGTAGTGCCGAGGGCCGGGTTTTTGCCCGCGACAGATGGTGATGTTACCCCAACCACCCCCTTTTTCTGAACTGCGCGCACTATGATTCCTTTTCATAGACAGAATATCTCTACAGCGTCACCACTTCCCGCCTTATGAAAAGTATTTAACACTTAAACCTTCGATTAGTTGTGAGAGGCTAGATCATTGACTCGAGCTCAGAAGGCTCTTGATGATTTGCTTGGGTGGAGTGGCACAAGTGAAATTGACCTTTATCCATATGTTCGAGAGGTTTTTACGGATGTTTTTGGTTATCCCAAGGATCACATAAGACTCGCTGAAAGAGGAACTCTGGGAAAGATTCCTGACCTGTCATTGTCGCCAGCCGATGTCAAACCAAAGCAGGGGCTTTTCTGGGTTGTCGGAGAAATAAAGAGAGAACGCAAGGCGTTTCGATCGGCTGATTACCGAAAGAAAGAATGGAATGATCAGCTCAGGAAATACGTATCGGCAGACACGGTCTATGCACTTCTCATTGATCCTGAAACAATTGCGGTCTTGAGACCGGATGGAACCGAAATCAAGACAGTCGATCTTGGAGCCTTCAAAGCAGAGGAATTGATTTCGCCGACAACGGATTGCAGCTTAGTCTTTCTCCACTATAAAGAGTCTGTGTGCGAGAATTCGCTATCGTCATTCAAAGAGGGCCTATCGCCTTCAAGGTATCTTGATGTAACGAACGAGGACGATAGAAAGAAACTCTACGACTCTTTGCGAATCTCTACGCGAGAATTGATCGACTTCAGTCTAGAGCGAGTTCGACAAATTCAACAACAATATTCGGAATACCAGACTGAACTCACGTCGCTCAGGGAGAAAGTAGGAACAGTCAAAGATGAGTTTGCTGAAACGTCAAGGAAAGGTTTGGAACAAAAGTACGAAGAGGCACGCACGTTCTACGAGAACGTCCTAAAGATATTCGAGACTCACATTGGTAGGCAGTTGCCTAAGAAGGAAGAAGAGGCTCGGGTTTTTGTTCAAAACTTATACGCTACTGAAGGATCGTCGCTGGTCTTAGCTCGAATTCTCTTTGTACGATTTCTCGAAGACCACGAGATGACAATGCGCAAAATCTCAAATGGTGGAATTAAAGCGTTTCGTGATTATCATCGGTACGTAAAGGATGACTATCAATTCTTGCTTACGGATGCGTATAAGGAAGCCGAGCATCTCTATCACCGGTTGTTTGAGCAAAGCGTATTCGATTGGTCTCATCGAGAGGATGGTCAGCTATCTCGCTTGCTTCTACGAATATTCTACCGACTTAACGCGTTTGATTTTGCGAAAATAAGCGGAGATATACTAGGCAACCTCTATGAACGATTTCTCGATGTCGAGAAAAGAAAGAAGCTCGGAGAATACTATACCCCAATGTACGTCGCGAAGTACGTTCTGGAGAGAATCGGGTTCTATGAGAACCCGGCAAGGTTATTGGATCCAGCTTGTGGCAGCGGAACATTTCTTATAGCCGCAACAGAAGGCTTGATTGATCGACTTGTCAAGAAAGGTGTAAAACTGGACCTCGCGATAAATCAAGCAGTCGACTTGGTGCACGGTCTGGATATCAATGTTTTTGCGGCTTTCATAGCGCAACTTCAATTGATTTGGCATTTGCTGCCGTACCTTAGAAAAGCCAATGCGAAAGAACTTCCTGAGTTAAGAGTCTACGGAGGCATAAATTCTCTAGTTCACAGAAATCAGAAAACGCTTTTTGCATCGACATATGGACTTCCGACAGAGGCAGGTGCTGAGATTAGAGATTCGAAATACCGATACATCGTGGGCAATCCACCATACATCCGAAACGAGCGGCTGAAGGATACTGGACCATGGAGAGCTAACTATAATCTGGTCGATTTCAGGAACAGTGATGTTGCCTATTATTTTGTTGCTCGCGCAATAGAAGGGAAGAAGGAAGCTATGCCGTCCTGGCTGGAGGATGGAGGTCGCATGTGCTTTGTGCTTCCTATGGGTCTGTGTGATTCGAAGGCAGCAAGTGCAGTCAGAAAAGTGCTCCATCTGTACAACATTACTGAAATAACAGATCTTGAGGATATAGCAATCCACATTTTTCCCTCTCCTCAGGCCTCAGGACGAGCGACGGTAGCCCCGATCCTGCTGTTTGTTGAGAAGACCGACTACAAGGACCACTTTGTTGATCTCGTTCAAGTCACTGAGCATGCGGCTGAGCGTCAGAGAATTCAAGATCCCTATGTTTCAATTGGACAAATCAAACAAGATATGTTTCTACAAAGCGAGATCAATCCCTATGGACAAATCCTACCCAAACTGCGTCAGAGCGACATTCCTGTTTTGCGCATTCTGATGAATCATCCGAAGCTCTCGGAATTTACGGTAGCTCCAACACCCACTTATGGAATAAGTGTTGCCCAAGGGGGAGGTCTTCATGGCAGTTTTGAAGCAGGCCTGCTTCCCATAGGAAAGGGATTGAATGTTTCTACGTTCAGGATAAACCCAAATGTCAGTAGCTGGGTGGACATTAGCAAAGTGCGAGGCAGGTCGATTTGGGGAAAAGAACTCCCCGAGCACGCCTACGCCGTGTCCACGATTTGTCTCACGCCTCAATGTGCAATGTTTAACCCGGTTGAAATTGGGCTGAATGCATCAACGATAATTTTCGTGCCCAAGTCAGAGTACGCGGATTTTCCATGGGACGCATTGATAAACTCCTCTGTAATCCGATTCCTGCACCTGTTGGTTCTTCGTACTGCTCTTGTGGGGGTTGGCACGCCAGTCTCAGGTCAAGACAGACGTGTCTCTTGGTGCACGGTCTATCCGAGAACCATATCGACACTGCCCGTGCCGAAAATTCTATTTGATAAGGCAAAAGATTTGAATCAACTAAGCAGCGAGATGCGTCGACTCGCAAACGCAATAGCAACCCGCTGGGACAGGGCTATGACGACTCTTGCAAGAGCAAGCAAAAAACCTCTCGCCCTGCACAATCTCGATTTTGCCAACTGGCAATCAGACATCAAGGATGAAGTGGATTTCCGCATGGAGAAAGGTCACGACAAATGGACGCTAAGAGTGTATGCCGACAACCAATCAACTTTCCAGTTTGTAGAAGGGAGCCATGCACTGCTCAATGTTGTGAAATACCTGCTTGACAATCGCAAAGAAAGGGATAGTCTGACTCTCAGAGAGTTTCAGAATCTAATGGTTCCCGAGGTGCCGGAGACAATTTCTGACCTCATAGATGCAGCGCGTGATCCCAATCACGCTGACATAACAGAATTCAATCTGATCTTCAAGAAGACGGATGAGATGATTTCGGCTGCATATGGCCTTGACCAAGCTCAGTGGAAATATATCCAAGAGAGGCTCGCAAATCCGCCATTCGATGTTCTCGTGCCACGTTGGCCTTGGAAGTCAGTCGAAATGAGAGAAATCCAAGAATACAGGACAGACAGGTTTGCTTGAGGAGGTTCCCACCAATCAGAGGATCTTTCTTTTTTCATCGCTTTGATTTGCTAGATCCAGACTCCTCAACTCTCCTGGACGACAAATCAGTCTAGAACGTACTGCGTCTTGTATGAACTCCTCCTTTGTAGCATATCCCAGCGCGGGCACTTCCTTTTTCAACAATTGATGGACTTTTCCATATTGGTCATATAATGCGCGCGCTTCTGCGCAACTCTCAATTTGTCGTGGGTGTACTGACTGCTTTCGGTGAAGACAATGCCAAAAATTAAGGCTACAGCCAAATGGATAGAGAATGTTCGGTCGGTAGTCGACAATTCCAGAACGCATAGCGTAGCAGCGCGCGCTGACCCTACCTCAAAAAACCGAGATAATCGAGGCTTTGACTAAATAAAAGCGAAAGAGTGCATGGATTGCGCGCGCTAAGAATCCTAGAAACAAATTAAATACAAGAAAAACAGAAGACAGAACTAACGCGGCAACATGCACTACAGAAACGTGGCATCAAGTAGATGTGAGAACTGAATGAAAAAAATTCTCTTTGTGAGCGGCTCGATCGGTTTAGGACATGTAGGCAGAGATTTGGAGGTTGCTGGAGCGCTCAGGAGGATTCGTCCTGACCTTGAAATATCTTGGATGGCTGAGCCCCCAGCCTCGGAAGTTCTCGAAAATTCTGGGGAAAAGCTTCTTCCAGAAGCAGGTTTGTTATCCTCGGCCAATTCTGAGTTGGAGCGACTAGCCAGAGAATACAAGGCAAACTTGGTACAGTGGGTCATGAACATGCGAAAGGGTTGGTCTCGGAATGCCGAAGTATATGCTAGAATTTCTGAAGCATACAGTTTTGACCTGTGGATAGGGGACGAACCATATGATATTATGATTGCAATGCAAAAGAACCTAGGCTTGAAGAAGTGCCCGTTTGTCGTTATTTATGATTTCTTGGGGCTTGACGCAACAACTCGGAATCCAGTTGATCATCTCGCCGCTTACATGACGAATAGGCTCTGGGTCAAGTTTTTGGTAGGTGAGCCGTCTCTCGCGGATCGAAGCATCTTTGTTGGTGAAATCGAAGACGTTCCAAACAAGAGGTTTGGTTTCATGCTACCCAACCGTCGCAGACTCGCCGAGAAACTGATTAACTTTGCGGGCTATGTGCTTCCAGAGGATATTGAAGACTTCAGAAACAAGGCTAAGTCGCGCAAACTCTTGGGTTACGGAAATGAACCTTTGATTTTGTGTTCTATTGGTGGGACATCAGCGGGGAAAAACCTGCTGGATCTGTGCGTTAAAGCATACCCGATAGTCAAGGACAAAATTCCTAACCTTCAAATGGTCTTGGTTTGCGGACCGCGTGTAGCGCCAGACTCGATCCAAGCTCCCGCAGGGGTGAAGATTGTCGGGTACTTGCCCAGTCTGTATAGGCACTTGGGCGCTGCAGACCTGTGCATTGTCACTGGAGGCGGAACAATAACGCTTGAATTGACTGCCCTTCAAAGACCGTTCTTGTATTTTCCGCTTGAGCACCATTTTGAACAGGAAGTTGACGTGGCGAATAGATGCCAAAGACACAGAGCAGGCATCAGAATGACTTGCTCAAAAACAACGCCCGAATCATTATCAGAAGCTGTTGTCTCAAACATCGGAACGCATGTCGATTACGCATCGATACCTACTAATGGCGCACAAGAAGCAGCCAGAACAATCCTGTCAATTCTCTAGCGCCCGCGCGCTACTCAAAAAAAAGGAGAGTGTCTCCGGAGTTAGAGCCCGAAGTCTGCATCGAGATCATTTTGTCATCGCACGGCTACTCGAGGAGCTTAATTGCGTCTTCTCTGGTCACCGCGACGAGGGTCTCCGGTGAGAGCATGTCGCCAAATCGGATGGCGGCCTTCATCATGGTCTTCTCATCTTTTCCCTCTGTTATGACGACTGTGTCGTATCTGCCAAGCGTCCAGTACCAACCTAAGATCTTGCCGCCCGCCTCCTTGAGTCCCTGCTCCATGAGCTTCGATGACTCAGCGATCATGGCCTTCGTCGGCTTCTTTCTAAATCTGCCCAAAGTGATGCATATCATTCTACCACCTGATATATGCTCATGTTGAACTACACTTAACACTTTCTATTTGGGGTTTTGGGGATAAAACTTTACCTCGACACAAGAAAATGGATTTGGCTACAGAGAAGACAAGCTATTTCTTGTTTCTTGCCAGAATCCAGTAATGTTTCTCTTTTCCTCTCTCAAGAATCTTGTCAAATATTGTTTGAAAACCTGCATCCTTGACTAGCTGGAGTGATTTCTCTGGGCTGTATTGACTCCAGAACATGTTGGTGCCGTAGTACTGTTCAGTTGCTTCCCATTCGTCTGGACCCATACAGACAAGCATTATCCCATTAGGCTTCAGAATTCTACGAAAGTCCTTAAACAAGGGAAAATGCTTCTCTCTCGGAACATGGATAATAGAGTAGAAAGCTGTCAACCCGTCGAAGGAATTGTTGGCAAAGTCCAGCTTGGTCAGGTCTTTCATGATGAATGTGGCTTTTGGTACGTTTTCTCTTGCAAGTTTGAGCATGTTCTCTGAGAAATCTATCCCCAAGACCTCAATCCCAGAATCCATCAAGAATTTTGCCACAGGAACTCCGGCACCACAACCCACGTCTAGGACTCTGGCTTTCTTTGGCAACAAACTTACGAATTCTTCCAGCTCCTTCACGTGGTCAAATACGCGTCGGTCAGCTTGATATCTTTCAGCTATCTTGTCATACCCTTTCTTGACCAAATGCCCTTTCCCAGTCATTTCTCAAACCTCTGCGCTACCTTCTTGGTCTACGTGTTCTCGTCTTCCGTGGGACGCACTTTTCTTGCCTCATGGACACATATTTCCTGCTTGTGCCTCTCTGAGGAAAAGGTGAGACGAAGTCCTGGACAGGCGATTTTTTCCTCCAACCAGTCCAAAGCCTACTGGCGTGGTTCTAGGTGGTTTGGTTTGGTAAAGCTTTGCCCTGCCACCGACTACAACGCCCGCTCAATGGTGTTGAAGCGGACGCCCGCATTGCAGATAGTGATTGATGGCTTTCTCCCAATTCATCATCCATTTATTATAGCGATCTTTTGAAAAAGAGCTGATGTATTGATTTCCTTTCTCTGAAAGTGCCGTGATCGTGTAGGTCACACGAGCTTTGGTACGATTGACGCCATCCGGTTCACAACTGATGTCAATGATATTGACCTTGAAATTCGGTGTGACCGAGGTATAGGCAATGCTGCCAGTTGTTCTGTCGAGCGTTGTTATGATCCAGATTGTTTCGGTTTCATCATCGTCTCTGGTCACAAATACTGCGCCCTGACAGATGTCTGAAGGTGGAAAGATCATAATGGGATTCCAATCCTTAGACCACTTTTTTTCACCGATCGGATCAAATAAGCCAAAGACATCATCAGGTCGACCGTTTATGCGAAGTGTGTGGCTTCGGGTGACTTGCCCAGCCGCAAAATCATTCATCCATAACCCTCTTTCTGTTTACCCTGACACGCATTTAAACTTCGAGCAACGCACGCTTCAAGGAAAGCTGCGCTTAACCCCCGAGATCTTCACGCTCGCCACAGTATTTGCGATTTTTTGGACTTCTTCAGTCGTTATTTCAGAGGTCTTGACGATTGCTTGTGCCGTCGGATCGCTGGCCATGTTTTCGACTGGGAAGCGATTCTCTTCGATGATTTTGACTGCTCTCATACACGTTCCACACTGTTATCGAGGTTTATCAAACCGCGCTGTACAAATGCAAACCAGTCAATCAGACCAGATCAGGTGATACGGACGGCATTCTCGCTAGCAGCGCACGCCAAAGTGTCCTGAACTCCTGAGAAAGATCATTGTGGTGCCGAGGGCTAGCTTCACAGGAGCGTTTACACCGTCGTTACACATTTAACATATTTCCAAGAAATATCCTGTAATCTCCTCGCCGAACATTTCCCTTCGCATTGGCAAATTTGAACACCCAAAATTGACGTAGAGCTCTCCTGCAAAATTGGCTTCATGAGTGTACCTTGTGACAGATGATACGTGTCGACTATGTTTCTAGGAGCTCATCCTCTAAGGCTTGCCTGACCTGAGTAGTGTCTCCTGGATGGTATGAGATTGGCTTGCCATCTAGCAATACACAGAAAGTTCCGTAAGGATGTACGGCATTCTTCTGGGCTTCTTCACAATTTGCGTTGTGTTTGACTTTCACGGGAATCTTGGCTTTTTCCGCTATCCTTTTGATGCTTGTCACGGTTTTTGGGATGTATGGACACTGGTGCGATGTGAATATGACGAGCCCTTTCCCATAACTCGCGAGTTTCGTGGAAGAGATTGGATGAAATCTCGGCAGAGTGACATTATCCCTTATTCTTTTCACATAGAGATTGAAAGGAGGCATTTCATCCACTTTCTCAAATCCGTTTTTCAAGAAAAGCTTATCGTTGGCCAGCCAATGCGTTCGGGACGCCATTGCTGCTACACCGCTCAAGCCATTCTCTTTCGCATCCTTAGCACATTCTCTCAGCAGTTTTGATCCGAGTCCTTGACCTTTGTGTTTGCCTATGATCCATAGACAGTGAATGACCATCCAGCCTTTCGCGTCGACTCCCCGCCACGCGTGCTCGCCAGGTGCGTATTCGATGAAGCCTACGAGCACAAAACGTTTCTTATCATTCTGAAAACCAACGAGCTTGGTGCGTAATCCCTTCTTATACTGCTCCTTGAACCAACTCAGCTTGTCTTGGTATCCTTTCTCCTTGTACTTCGACTTCTGACAGAACAAACCAACTTCGCACACGTTATCGTCAGTCACGTCAACAAATTCATACCTCAACCCAGCCATAGGTAACACCCTCGCTGCTTCTATGTAGATAGTACATACGCGCGCGCTAGGTTTCCTTCGAGGATTCCTCTTCTTGGGTGAACTTTTCCGCCATTCCCGAGAACTTCTTCATTATGTCTCCTATTCCACTAACCTTGTAAATCAAGACTAGACCGATGACTAGTGCTACAACAAGAGCATCAAAGGTTACGACTAGGTTCTGATAAAAAGTGTAGTTAGTTGACCATAAGAAGGCGTACACCGAAACAAAAACTATCCATCCGATTCCAACAAGAATCAACACAGCCAAGGACCGCTTGATGCCCTTCATTAATCCTTCTCTCATACCATTAGTGAAAAAACCTTTCATCATTCCTCTTCCGAACTTCCCACTGATTTCCTCTCTAGCCTTTTCTTTCTCTTTTCTCTCTTCCAAATCATCACGTAATTGTTAGTCACCTTTCTGCTTCTAGTTTTTATGGGTTGCGGAACCTAAGGTTTTGATTAAGCTTCTTGATGCGGGATATTGGAAGTCTGTTCCAAGTGCTCCCGCAACCCTATTTTTCTCTCATGGGTGTCTTCACTCGATGTGTAACGAGTTTTTCAGATAACGGCCTGTGAAGCTTCTTTCTCCCCTAGCCACTTCTTCAGGAGTGCCTTCTGCAACGATGTATCCTCCAGCGTCTCCTCCTCCTGGCCCGAGATCTATGATCCAGTCGGCGTTCTTGATCACTTCCAAATTGTGCTCGATTATGACCACAGTGTTGCCGGCATCGACCAAACGATGCAGTACGTTGAGGAGTTGCTGAATATCTGCAAAATGCAGACCGGTAGTCGGCTCATCTAAGAAGTATACTGTGCGTCCCGTTGCAGGGTCACTCAATTCTTTGGCAAGCTTCACTCGCTGTGCTTCTCCGCCGCTGAGGGTAGTAGCACTCTGGCCAAGCTTGATGTAGCCTAACCCTACGTCCTCCAGCGTTTTCAGAACTCTCGTGATCTTCGAATGCTCTTTGAAGAGGGTTAGGGCTTCTTTCACGTCTAGATCAAGTATCTCTGAAATGCTCAGGCCCTTGTACTTTATTTCCAGCGTGTGGCGGTTGTAGCGTGTGCCTTTGCATTCTTGGCAAGGGATCCACACATCAGGCAGGAAATGCATTTCAACCATTTTCTGGCCATAACCTTTGCATTCTTCACATCGTCCGCCCTTGACGTTGAAACTGAACTGGCCGGGTTTATAGTTGCGTGCCTTTGCTTCAGGCACTGAGGCGAAGACTCGTCTCATTTCGTCAAAAACCTTGACATAGGTTACCGGGTTAGACCGAGGCGTGCGTCCTATCGGAGCCTGGGTGATGTTGATGACTTTGTCTATTTGTTCCAGACCTTCTATGGAGTCGTAGGGGCCGGCGTTGACCTGAGCATTCTGCAGGGCCTCGGCCAGTATGGGAAACAGCGTCTTCGCCATTAGGCTGCTCTTACCGCTTCCACTGACGCCTGTCACGCATGTCATTGCGCCCAGCGGGATTTTCGAGGTGATTGACTTGAGATTGTGAAGTCTTGCGCCCTTGAGAAGCAGCCAGCCCTTTGCTTTTCGGCGGCTTCCCGCGTTCGATGTCGTGACTGCAAGTTCTCCGCTCAGGTATTTGCCCGTTAATGAGGCTCTGTTGTGTGCCACTTCTTTCGGTGTGCCTGCGGCTACTATTTCGCCTCCTGCGAGGCCGGCGCCCGGTCCTAGGTCGATAAGCCAGTCTGCATTGCGCATAGTCTGCTCGTCATGTTCTACGACGAGTACTGTGTTGCCTGCGTCGCGCAGCATCTTCAAAGTATCCAATAATCTGCCGTGATCCACGGGATGCAGACCGACCGAGGGCTCATCCAAAACGTAAAGAACACCTACCAGTCCAGAGCCAAGCTGGTTGGAGAGCTGTATGCGTTGGCCTTCACCGCCTGACAGGGTTGGGGCAGGTCGTTCAAGCGTGAGGTAGTGCAAGCCTACGTCAAGCATGAACCTCAGTCTGAGCTGCGTGTCCCTGAGCAGTTCCTTTACTATTGCCAGCTTGCTTGGCGGTAGCACATCAGAAAGGCTTGAGATCCAATCATGTGCTTGCTGTACGCTCATTCTGGCAGCTTCAGGAAACGTTTTGCCCGCAACTGTGACGTATCTGGCCTCTCTGCAGAGGCGTTCTCCCTCGCAAACAGGACAAACCTGTTGACTCATGAATTGCATGTAATATTTTCTTCGGCTTTCAGAATCAGTCTCTCTGAACAGCCTGTTTGTGTGATAGACCAGTCCTCTAAAGACCCGGAGGCTTTCGCCTTTCCATTTGCCCTCGTCCCATTGAGCGGCAGTTGTGAATCTTATGCGTTCCTGTCCTGAGCCATAAAGGAGAACGTGCCTGAATTTTTCAGGAAGCTGATTCCAAGGCAGTTCAAGATCAGCGCCATAATGCTCAGCGATAGAGAAAATGTTGCTGACAGTGGACATACTCTTGTCCTTTCCACGCATGTTACGGAACCACGGTGAAGCTCCATCCAACAGCGAAAGCTCAGGTCTTGTCACTATCAATTTAGGGTCGACCGCAAGCTTGAAGCCCAACCCGTTGCATTCCGGACACATACCGTAGGGCGTGTTGGAACTGAACATGGAAGCCCGAAGTTCAGGCTCAGAATCTCCACATTGAGGGCAAGTCCTGTTCTTTGTGAACAGCAGTTCTTCGTCTTTGACGCTGACCGCTACCGCGCCGTTTCCAAGTTCGAGTGCTTTCTCTAGAACGTCGAAGAGTTTAGTCTTGAACTCTGCCTTTGCTGATTCGGATTCTGGGACCCTGAAGACAGTTCTTGGTTCATCCGCTGCCGAAGTGACGTTTGTCTTTACCGTGAGTTCGGTGCCAGGTCTCAAAGCCGCAAGTTCGTCTGTGATTTCCTGTGGGCCCATAGGCTCTACGGCTTGTCCGCATAAGTGGCAGTGTTGGATGCCGATTCGAGAGTATAGAACCCGCAAGTAGTTGAAAACTTCAGTTACGGTTCCAACGCTGGATCTGGGGTTCCTGCTGATTCCTTTCTGCTCTATGGCGATCGTAGGGCTCAGGCCGAATATTGCCTCGACGCACGGTTTCTCCATTTGTTCGAGTTGTCGCCGCAGAAAAGGCGAGAGGCTTTCTACAAAGCGGCGCTGACCTTCCGCGTATATCGTGTCAAACGCTAGAGATGATTTGCCGCTTCCGCTTACGCCTGTCAGTACGACAAGCTTGTATCTCGGGATAGCAACTGTTACGTGTTTGAGGTTGTGTTCGCTTGCACCTTTGACCAGTATGTCGCCCAGGTTTCCAGAGAAAATTCCTGCAACTGCACTCGAGTCAGAAGTCTGGGAGTCTACTGATTCTCTTTTCTCCCTTTGCAGTTGATAGTGCACTAGGGCTTCCCTTGCTGAGGGTTTCAGCTTTTGCTTAGGCACGGACATTGATCAGTCACCTTTTGGCTCAGTATCCAGACGCTCAACGGCATAAAAGAGTTGTTTTTTCGCCTCTCCCAAGAAGATGTCACCGGTTTTTTTTGTTCTTGTGTTGCTTCATTTAGGCACGTGTCAAGCTGACACTTGTTTCGCGCGCGCTTCTGCCCCATCGTCTTTTCCTTCTAGATTCCATTGGTGCCCTACCGTAACTACTTGAGCACAGAGTCAACTTTCCGGTTTAAAAGGCCAGTGACGAAACAACTTCCCGCCTCAGCGGAGAGAGAGGTTAAAGTGATTAGCTTGCACGCAAAGACCTGCGAGGTCGTTGAAAATCTGGGGGGGTTGCCCTAGCCTCGACCGATGTGGCGATGTCTCCAACTCGCTTTTTGGCGCCTTCTTCCTCCTTTTTTCCTTTCCAGATTCAACGACCAAACTTGGCGACAAGCTGCAAAGAGAAAAGAAGGAGACACGCGTCGATTCACTGCATTTTCCTCTTGTTAAGTGCGTTGATGAGACGCCGATCTTGTCTGAACTTTGATTTGCATGGATGTCCTTCAGCTCTGAACAATTGGAGTTCCTTCAAAGAAATGATTATTGACCAAAGCGTGCCCAGTTTGATTTTCTCTTGGTGGGAGCATACATAGCCACTGTGATCCGAGAGGACATCCTCTACGAGCGCGACATTGGTTGCATCAGTGAATTCTGCCAAGACATTGGAGATCTTCTCATACCGAGGCAGAGAATCCCATTCACTTGTGCTCCTCGCACACAGGTTCTCCACGTCCTGCATCTCAGGATGTACAAAATGATTCGTGCACACGAGAAAGCTCTCCCCTTTCTGAGGTCTGCGTGTTCGTACCTTTTCCGAGGAGGCTTCGACAACGGCCATGTTTCCTTCTCTGTCCGCGACGAGAAAGTTGTTGGTTGAGATATGTTTGACATCAGAAAGAACCTTTATTGCTTCTTTCACGTTTGCACACTTGTCAAGTACACATCTTACCGCAACAACGAAGGTCATTCCAGGAGGGCTTTCCTTTGCTCTAGGTTGTACACCTGTCATGGCGATTGCCAGACCTTTTTCATTTATTCCATCGTCTCGCCCTATGAAAATATTCGTGTGGCCGATGCTCCAATAACCCTTCTCAGGACAAGTCAGATAGCTTTCGTTATATTTCTTGAAGCTGTAGAAGAAATCGTAATTGCGCCCTACTAAAACATCTGAGCCGTTCAAGCACGCGAGGATACTGCACTCAGGCTTGGCCTTGAAAGCACCTATGTTGAACAACATCGCTGCCACCTGTTCATACTGTGTATTGAACGCGTCCGCAACCCCCGCAATCTCTTGGAGGATTTCCGGAAAAACACGCTTGATTTCAGGTTCCGACTTACTTGCATAAGCAAGTTCATCCTTATCTGAAATTGGCATTTTGAATCCCTTTCTTGCACGTCGCTTTCCATAGCGGTAACCCATCTCGTAATATGTTCCTCTTACTGTAGGATGACGCATGAAATATCTCCTGTGGGCTTCTTCTGATAGCAAATTGCTCAAATAAAGTTTTTTTTACATGTTTCAGTATATTCACTCACAAAAGATATATCGATGTGCGAACACTTTTCTCTCTCTTCTTGGAAAAGATCTCATCTTTGCCTGCAGACGTACTCGAAACTAGTTCCCAGAGGCGCCTGCCTCCTGACGCTCTGGTCTGAATTTGTCGTTCAAAAAGATAACCTAATATTCCTGAGGAAACGCAAATGACATCAATTGACAGAATCCACAGCGCTATCAAGCGTTACAACAGAACTCGTCGGGGCGAGGTTCAAACTCTCGGGTTAACTTTCAAGAACTTTTCCATATTTGGGACCGAGCTCCCAGAGACCAGCACCGTTCAAGGTACAGAACCTGCAGGCGCACTAGGCTCGCTTTCCTTTGTCCCAGCAATAGAGAAAGAGGTCTTTGACCCAGTTGAGGAATATTGGATCCTTTCCAAAGAAGCCAGCGTAATCCGTTCTTCCTCCAACGAGGTGGAAGCATATGGCAGCCTCTTTTTCAGTAAGCGCGATGATTGCTGGGATGTCAGAGAGAGTCCTGTTTTCGAGGTTTGGTAGTTTTACAGGCGGAATCACGTTGGGTGGAAGAAAGCTTTCTAGAAAAAGCATTCTGGCTTTTACCCCTTTGCTGATCCGTTCATTCATTATTGGGCCCATGAACTCTGGGACACGGCCTTCTACCAACCCCCACGTGTATTGCTCAGCTTCCATGAACATCCGTTCACCCTTGTTTAAGCCCTCAATCGTGTCCACTATCAGGTTCGTTTGTGAAAGCTCACCTATTCTGTTCACGAATTGGTAGGGAAGCCGCCAGACATCATGTGTCGAGAAGTAGTTCTTGTGCTTGAATACAAACTCTATAGAGGAGGAGAGCTGCAACACGAGTTTGCCATACTGCGTGATGGCGAATGTGCCTTCTGGCTGCTTTTGAACCAGCATTGCGTCGCTTAGGCGTTGCAGTTGCCTGAAAGCTTCCGTTGCAGTCACGTCCAGTCGGCGGGCGATTTCCTGCATCTTAAGATTTTCCTTCAGCAGTTCACGTAGTATGCTGAGCCTGCTTTCGCTTGCAAGCTCAAAAAACAGTCTTTCTATTCCTTCATCATTTTCCAATTTCTTATCACCGATGCTAATTTCTTTACACCGCTACTTACTTCTAAGCATCTGCGTCAAATAAAACTAATCACCTATTGGAGCCTTCTCAGTAAAAGTGAGGCAGTTAGAATGAAAAGCAAAACAAAGAACAAAGAACGGGTCTTCTCTGTCGAGCTCAAGTCGAAGAGAAATCTCAAGAACGTCACCCTGACCAACGGCTCCAGCGACAGCGTCCTAGTAGAGGGCACAATAGGCGAATTGGTGCAAGCCACGTTCGCGGAAGGCATCATCCTGGAAGTCATCGGCAAGAACGGCATTCTTCGAATAGACCTCAGAGAAGACGAGATTAAGAAAACAACAGAGCAAGACCGAACCGAGGTGAAAAAACAATGAAAATACTGAGCAAAACGAGAGCTGCGGCTTCAATTATAGGCATCTTTGCGGGACTCAGCGGCGCATCTCACGGACTCGGTGAAATACTTCAGGGCAACACAGCTCCAAGCGGAATCATGATAGAAGCCTGGCCTGGATTGACATCATTGAGGGGAGAACCTGCCATGACTATCGTTCCCAACTTCATAGTAACCGGTGTCCTGACGATCATCTTCGGCCTCATAGTCGCAGCATGGGCGGGTGCATTTGTTCAGAGGAAGAACGGCGGCCTGGTCCTGATTCTGCTATCAATTGTAATGCTGCTTGTTGGGGGAGGTTTATTCCCGCCAGTGTTTGGGGTCGCAGCCGGGATCATCGGAGCACGCATTAAGCACAGTAGCGAGTCGACAAAACATGGAGGTCTTGACTAATGACCAAAGCATTGATTGTTTACGGAACTCGGTACGGAGCAACAGCCAGGACATCAGAAGAGATTGCGGAAATACTCCGCAAAGATGCATTTGATGTTCGAGTAGTCAACCTCAAAGAAGACAAGGTGCGGGACATAGGCGAATATGAACTTGTCATAGTTGGCAGCGGTATGCAGATCGACAGGTGGACAGGCGAAGCAGAAGATTTCTTGAAAAAGTTCCAGAAGGAACTGGCAAAAAAGAAAGTGGCGCTTTTCGTCTCATCTGGCGCGCAGGCATTAATTGAGCACGAGGGAAAACCAGAGAAAATTGGACGGGGCAAGAAGAAATACCTTGAAGAAAAAGCCGCCAAGTACAATCTGCAGCCTGTTGCTTTAGGCTTGTTTGGCGGCGTTTACGACTTCAACAGATGGCCGTGGTGGGCAGGGAAGGCTAAGCCGATGGCTAAGCAGCAGCTGGACGAGGCGGGGTTCAAAGAAGCAAAGCCTAGAGTCTACGATACGAGAGACTGGAGCGTCATCCGAAGCTGGGCAAAAGAACTCGCCCAAAATGTTCGCTCTTCTGCGGACTTTCAAAAATGATTACGAAGGAGGTGAAATAAATGGGATCGATAAGGAATATACTTAGCACGGTCGTGGCAATACCCACTGCATTTCTAAGTCTCGGTGCGTTTTCTGCGGGACTGCTGGATCCGCGCTTTGGGCTTGGCTTCGTCTTCGCGGGATTGGTCGGCTTTGCATTGACTGGGACTATAGTATACTTTGGATGGAGGAAGTGACATAGCATTGTCGTGCCTTTCATGTGCAAACTTGAGAGGCGTAGGGCGCATGCTTGTTCCGAAATTGGCCTAAAATGGTTTTTATTCGCGTTTCATGGTTCAGACAGGGTTTCGGGCTCCATATCTGTCCTTGATCTTCATAGGTACTTGTCTTCCTCGAACGCGGCAGAAACGTGCAAAACGGAATTATGACCATTTTTGACCATTTTAGGAACACGCATGCGCGCTAGGATCTTCATCTAACGATGTTAATGAACATGATTGGAGACTTCTCCTCCATTACTACCTCCCCTCACATTCTTTGATATTCAATAGTTACCATCGCTCACGAATAGCTTCAAGTGTGCGCCAAATGTTTAAATCAAGAAAACGCCAACTGCGTTCATGGATCCTCTCGCATTCTACGGCAAACCTGGCCCAATGACAAACCCTGGAGCATTTGCTTCTTCTTTGGACAATCTTCCGGATGATTTGGCTTCACTTTGCAAGGTTGTTCAAAACAACATGATCCATGTCTTTTGGGCCGAACGAATGGGAATAGAACTCACAGACGCCCAGCAAAGTCCTTTGCAGGTTAGGCCAGTCTCAGAAAAACTCGCCCTCATGATTAAGACAAATAATCGCCCTCTTAGCATAACCAAACCGCTTGGCCAACGCCAAGTGGGTAACTGCCGAGACTTTACCCTGCTCTTCGTATCTATACTACGACACAAAGGCATTCCAGCTCGAGCCCGATGCGGCTTCAGCACATACTTCGAACCAGACCTAAACGTGGACCACTGGGTCGGCGAATATTGGAACCAAGAGCAAGAACAGTGGATAATGGTGGACTCACAGCTTGACGCCTTCCAAACCGAATCACTCGGACTAAGATTCGATCCGCTCAACGTTCCCGAAGACATGTTCCTCACCTCGGGCAAAGCTTGGAATATGTGCCGCACTGGAAAGGCCGATCCCGACAAATTCGGCATATTCGACATGCACGGGCTCCGTTTCATCTGGGGGGACGTTGTTCGCGACTTTCTCGCATTGAATAAAATCGAAATCCTGCCATGGGACGGAGGATGGGGCTTCCTCAACCAGAAACTGTCTGATCCACTGCCCGACGAAGAAACTCTCAAACTGTACGATGACATAGCACGGTTGACGCTTGAAATCAACGAGAAATTCCCAGAAATCAGAGCGTACTATGAAAAAGAACCAAGGTTTCATGTACCATCAGAATGGAGCCTTGAAGAAAAATAGACCCCCATGCATGAGTTTTATGAGAGTGCATGAGAACCTGAGTAATTGCGCGAATGATAATGTGTGCATAAATCCTTCACCACCCAAGGGGTTGAATAGCTCTGATTTTTGGCTTGTTTTGAGAAATAGTTCAGAATTGAGTCTTAAATGTGCCGAGGGCTAGCTTCACAGGAGCGTTTAGACCGTCTTTACACAATTTACATGTTTCTGTTGAAAATTCGAACTTCAATCTCCACAATGTCAAATGGGAATCATTGATGTATGAGGATTAGTTTTCGCTGTTTTTCTGTGATTGGATTTCGAAAAGACTGAGGCAGAAACTCATGGTCATAAATATCTATGAGCACATCGTAAATTTGGGAAGATCTCTCAAGATGGGACGAGTGGCGGATGGGGAAATTCAAGTAGTTGCGTTGAGGAAGTTGATTTGTTGTTGTGGTGGTGAGATGGGCGAACATACGAAGGTGATTTACGAGCATGTGCACGCTAAGAAGATGCTACATTATGTTAATGTCTGGTTTTTGCCGTTCAGATGGGGAGCTAACACGTATAGAGGATGTGAGCATGACTGTGTCTACTGCAATACAAGGTATACACACGAATTTCTCGGACTTCCCACTGGTGAATTCAGTCAAAAGATCATCGTGAAAGACAATGCGGCTGAAATTCTTGACAAGGAATTCTCGCGTGAAAAATGGAGAAAAATGACTGTCAATCTGGGGACAGTCACGGATCCTTACCAGCCTGCTGAGAACGAATTTAAGGTTACCAAGAGCGTGCTTGAGGTGTTTTTGAAGCATCACAACCCGGTTATGCTTAGCACAAAATCTGCGTTGGTTTTGAGAGACATAGACACGCTTCGGGAGATTGCTCAAACTGGTTTTCTTAATGTGGTTGTTTCTCTGTCAACACTAGATGAGGAGTTGAGGAGGAATATCGAGCCAAGAGCTACCAGCGTGGAGGCGAGACTTAAGGTGATTCAAGAGCTTAGCGAAGCAGGAGTGACAGTTGGCATGGCGGCGATCCCTTTGTTGCCTTATATCTCCGATGGTGAAAAGAACGTGGACGAGCTTTTGAGAACGGTGGCGGATAGAGGTGCCAGTTACGTGGTTTCAGATCTGCTCAATTTTCGGGAAGAAGCAAGGTCGAGGTTCATGAAGTTCTTGGCAAGCTACGATCCGAGTTTGGTTCAGCCTTATGAGAAGCTTTACCAGACCAACTATTGCGACAAAGACTATTCAAAGAGAATCAGAAAAAAAACCAGCGAGCTTGTTAAAGAACACAAAATCGATGATTATCAGAAAATGTTCTCTTACAGAAGGAAAGTGACGTGCTGAAGATCCTAGCGCGCGCGGCTCTATTTATGGCGCTAGAGCGGCAACCTTCACCTGTTTTACTCCTTTCTTAGTTATTAGGGTTTGAGTGAGACTTCTTATTTCTCGGGTGTCTCCTTTGATGGCGATCATTTCAAGACACTTGTCCTCTTCTAGGTGGATGTGTGTAGTTGAAGAGATTACGTTCCTGAATTGGTGTTGAGTTCTCGCGATCTCATCTAGTAGACCGGGTTTGTCCAGGTAGTATAGCACTAGGATGGCCCCTGTTATTTGTCCGGTCTCCTTTTGCATCCACTCAAACTCGCTGATGAAGCTCCTTACTGCATCATGAATCGCCTTGGAGCGGTCCTCATAATGCATTTTCTTCCAGCTTTCGTCCAGTTTCTTCAGCAATGGGGGCGGAAGCGAAACACTGAACCTTGTCACCTTCATTTTCTGAGGCAACCAATCACCTTATCGAATATTCCATCAGTTGCAGAAGGCTTTTATATCTGGTGTTACGAATTGGCATAATCGTAACACGTGCACTGGTGAAATCATGCCTTACTATTCGAGTCGAGAAATAGCCGCTGTAGCCCTTTTTGCTGCCCTTTGGGGCGTGCTAAACTCCATCTTTTCCCCAATCGTCTTCAGAATGTTCGGGTTACCTATCCTCTGCGACATGATCGGCTTCGCAATCCTTACCCTCACTGTCTGGTGGGTCAGAAAGTTTGGGGCAGCAACTGCGGTAGGGCTCATCGCAACCGTCATAAACTTCATATTCAATCCCGGCGGGGTTCACTTTCTAGGTTTTATGGCAGCCAGCATAGTCTTTGACATAACAGCAAAGCTCATAGGATATGACAGGTGCTTCAAAAGACTATCATTCGCTACAGTCTCAATGCTCTCCATTTCAGTGCTGTCAGCTGCGGTGGCAGGCCTAATCATAGGCGCGTTCTTCATGGCCGCACCAGCCTTGGCTAAATGGGACGGGGTCCTTGGCTGGGCTGGGCTGCACGCGGTTGGCGGCGTTATCGGAGGCTTCATTGGCGTAGCTTTGGTTGCAGGTCTGGCTACTAGAGGCATACAAAGGATAGATGTGAAGAAGTAGATGCACGCAACCATTTCTGAAAACTGGTGGAGGATGCAGTGAGCGCGCGCGTCACGTATCCCGGGCTACCATGAAACCCAAACCAAGCAGCCTTCAGAACTCTCAGTCTTGCTTCTCTTGAAACCAGCAAATAGCGCGCGCTATGTGCCTAAAAAGCCAAAATAAGCCCAAGACAAGCCTAAATGTGCCGAGGGCCGGGTTTGAACCGGCGACAACTCGGTCTTCAGCTTCGCCCTCAATTATGACTGAATTGAGTCGAGCGCTCTCCCAGGCTGAGCTACCTCGGCAACGTCAGCAGTCCAAAAGAAAAGGCAATTGTGCTTAAAAGTTTTCTCAATCAACCCGGAAGAAAGAAGAGGTGCAAGCCTGTTCCTCGATACTAAGGGGAAAAGGAGAAAGGAGAATCTCCTGTGATTATGCCGGCTTGCACCTCAACAATTCAATATGAATCTGATAACTTAAAAGCCTTGTGGCACATTGTTTCAGAATATCAAACTTCAAAGCTGACTACATGTACATCAAAACAATGAAAATCCTTATCACATTTATCAACCCAAACTGATTCAATCAGTTCAGACCGCAAAGAGCCCGATTCGGAAAAGCACCAAATGCTCAAAAGAACAGGAAGCGAACAAAAGCATAACCTAGAACAGAAGACAACAGAAAACACAACATCAGCAAAACCTTATCAACCCTCTGCTCTTCCTCAAAATCCTCAAGACTGCCCAACCTAGCTCACCGCCTTCCCTCTCTTGGAATTACTAAGGAAAGGTTTTATGAAGAGGAGATAAGTATTTCAAATTCTCAGAAAACAAGAAAGAAGGAGACAGCCAAAAGTAACGAAGAGCTCGTAGTCTAGCTGGCCAGAATCTTGTTTCTAACGTTGGGAGAGTTCGAAAAGACTTCCAGGAATGTATTCTCTATATCCTCAGCAGCATTCTCAAGAAAATCGGAGTCCTTAGCCATCAATTTATAAAAGAAAACCAACTAAACTGTCTTAATCTTTGCAGTGACAGGTCGGGCATCCGTTGAGAGTTGTTTTTCGCATAGGAGAACAGCGAGAGTTTTTCGAGAAAGTGAAAAGGCGATCCCATCAGAGTTTAAGGCGGCTTTGGATACTTCACAAAGACAAGCTAAGGGTTGGCTATTCTGCGATGAAGAAATATCGAAGAGAAGAGTCCCTTCCTCCTTTGTATCTAGTAGAGGAACTATGTCAGATCGCAGGACTGTCCTATGATAACTTAGAGATTATGGCACTAGTTCCTGATAATTGGGGCCGTGTAAGGGGTGGTGTAAAAGGCATCGAAGCAATGTCTGTCAGATATAGAGAACAACTGAAAGAATGGAGAAGTCTAGGAGGAAAGGCAGCCAAGAAAAATCTACCGCTGACTACAAAGAAGGTCGCTTTACCACCTTTGAATGAAAAATTGTCTGAACTCATAGGAATTCACTTGGGAGATGGAACCCTTACAGAGTATTTTCTAAAGATATCTCAAGATCCGCGTTTTGATTTGCCCTACGTCGCGTACATAGAGAGTTTGATTGAGAATCTATTCGCAGCATCACCCTCAATAAGAAAAGAAAAAGACAGGAACTTGATTTATGTCCAACTTTTCTCGCGAACGGCATGTGAATATCTGCATGAAAAATGGAATTTGCCATACGGAGACCAACTTGGAGGAAAGGCAAGAATACCGAACGCGATCATGCAGAACAGCGTTATGGCCATTGCTTGCTTAAGAGGGCTCATGGATACAGATGGCAGCATTTCCAAAGATGGGAACAGCATCTCAGTCAGATTCTACTCACACAACAAAACGCTCGTGGACCAAGTTGAGGAAATTGGGAAATCATTAGGAATCTTCACGTTCAGAAATCCGACGGAAACGGGTACTAAGTCATGGAACAAAGTTGTAGATTATTTCCGAATCGTGGGAAGCTCAAATCTGAGGCACATCGTCAGGTTTTATACAAAGTTTTCTGAAAACAAGATAATTCGTAAGCAGGATGTAGTAGAACACTACAAAAAATATAAACGAATCCATTTACCGTTTAAGCTTGCGAGGGCCCGTAGTCCAGTTGGTTAACTCGCAGTTGAGGCCAAAAGACGTCGCCCTCACGCGGCGAAGATCCCCGGTTCGAATCCGGGCGGGCCCACTCCCTTTTGGGTATAGAACCAACGGCTTTGTATTGGCTGAACAGCCGCTTCTATGGTATGACAGAGGAGATTGTGCACAGGGGCGAATACGCGGTCCTTTTGGAAGATGTGACCGTCAGGCGCTGGTATGATAATGTGGCTCGCGGCTCTATCGTTACTGCCGACGTTTACCTCAGGCGGTTGGGAGGGTTTTGTCGTGAATTCAACCTTACACCAGAGAAGCTGCGACGCGCGCGCGATTAAGAGAAGCTATTGTACGGTAGGCGCTTTGTTTTTTTTCGAGAACTTCGGTTCTTAGTATGGTTCTTTAACCATCAAAAAACATACTTTGCTATTCTTCCAAGGTTTCCATTTATCTCTAACCGTCTCTCATCATGGAAAAGAGCTTTAGTTAGTACAAACTGACTAAGGTTTCATGGAATGAATAGGCACCCTTAGTTTTTTTGGTTTGAAAAAGCGGCTTGCCTTGGTACTCTTGCTCGTGGTGTTGCTTATTCTCTTCAGATAGGTCCAGCTTTATGTTCTTGACCCAAAATTACTTCAGCTATCCGATCAACTTCCACACCTGGAATCTCGGTTAAGTTCAAAATCGAGCGTGCTGCGAATCACTTGTGGAAACGCTTCTTTCAGGTTTTTCGCTCTTTCGAGAAAAGGTATTTCTCAACGGACGTATGATCCAATAACAATCCCATTAATACAAGGATTTAGAAAACCGACTCGGTATTCTTTTCCTTCCGGAGAAATTAGAACTAACTTTTCTTTTTTCCTTCTATTCATTGCTTACCCTATGACGGAACATATCGAGTCAAGCCTCATTGCGGTCGTCCGCTGTACCCATAGGATTGTCCTCGACTGGACCTATAGGAGGATCCGCGGGTTTTTTGCCTTTATCGCGGACGTCTCCTTGACCCATCGGAAGGCTCCCAATTTGCTCGTCCGCACAGGGTTTTTTGCATCTTCCATCAAGGAACCAATCTCCATGGAAGGCTTGCGATTTACTTACATAGAAGTTCAGAACGCAGAAGTACCCAAAAAACCCGACAGCTAAACCGATGCCATAGGCGCCAAAAAGATCTGATCTTGCTGGAAAGAGCGTAAGAACTGCGCCTCCGCCTATAATGCCAACGAGTGTTACTAGATCATTCAATTTAACGTCTTCTTTGCGGTGACGATTTATATAATAGATGTACCAGCCGATCAAGGAGCCAAAGCCTCCAGCGCCTAAGATCTGTATGATGGATGCTGCCTGGGTCTCACTCATCTAACTCCTCCTTCATTGCTATTCCAGAGTATAACAATTCCAGCTAAGAAAAGCCACGCTCTACGAACCTCAACACCACACGCCAACGTAGTTACCATATTTTTGATCCACCCTCTTTAGGAAACAATAATCAGTAATTTTGTGGCACAGTGCACTTAGGCAGCAAGGATTCTTTTTCAACTTGGAACTCTTGAAAGCGAAAGAGCAAGTCCCTCTTTTGTTCGGTTTTTCGGGATTTCGTCTCCCGCTGTTCTCGTATATGTTCTGATAGGCTTAATTAACTTTTCACACGTTGTTTCTTTTTGGTTAAAGAATATAAGAAAACATCGACTCATCTAAGGAGCAGTCTGATAAATTCTACGCATAGTTCTATTTGTTAGGGCTATTTTCCTTTGTTAGCATAAGATCAGGGTTAGCATATAAACTGTAGATTAGCCCGAGAGGATTACCTTTGCTTAACAGCTTTAGCCTTGTTTTGAGTGTAGCCTGTCCTGCCGTCTCGCCCTCTACTAGAAAACGGGTTAGCCATTCCTCAGCAAAAGCACATGCTAAAAACTCAAAGATTGAAATCTCGGTTCCCATTACTCCAGATGCGTTCAGAGTGGTCACGAAGGTCGAGGCAAAGTCTAGTAAAAGTTTCGGGTCCATTCCGACGGTATGGCAACCATTGATAAACACAATTGGTTGAGGCAGATCCCATCTTAGTTCATAAGCCCCTAAACTTGTAGGTGTAATTTCATAATCATCCTTTGCGCCGATTTGTATATATGGCGTATCCTTGTGGAAACCCCCGTGGCAATAGAAGTAAACCAAGTGAGGTTTTGTCATACTAAACTGTTTGAAGGCTTCAGAGAGGGTCTCTGCGATGTTCCATTTCAGCGGACCATTCATAGATTCTAAGGTGTGGAGGTGTAAAGGCCAGGTTTTGAAAGAGGGAAATGCTGCTACCGTTATTTCCGGGGATTCATGGTAAATTATATTTTGGGTCCCTTCAGAGGCGCTGCCTAAGGGCATGCCTACAGAGTGTCGAAAACCCCAGAAACCGCTGGGACAGACTACATTCAGGTTGGGGTTGTGCCTGCTAGGGCATTCTCCTTTAAAACACTGTGTATCCTCCAAGGGAAGTTTTGCCTTTAAGGCGTCCACAAAAGAAGGACACAATGTGTATTCATTTGCATGGAGTACTGTCAACAGAGGGTAATCGTAGATTAATGCTGTCGGAAACATGTAGTTGGCAGCCTCTGAGGGATCTTTAACAACAAATTCTATAGTAGCGGGCTTCAGCATCATATCTGTTAGCTCTTTTTTGTTCCCTTTTGGCGCAACTTTTTGAGTAAGTTTGAGGTAAAAGTTAGCCCCTTGTTTCGCAAGCAATACCAAATCCTCTTTAAGGCTATTCAGGTCAAGGTCTCCTTCATACTTGCAAAGCAAACCGGGTTGCCAAGCCTCTTCAGTCCCCCAATATGTAACACTTAAAGCCTTTCTCGCCTCTCTGACGAGACTCTGCAGAGTTCCCACGGTAAAGCTTTCCTCGTACTTGTAGTCTTTCCCAACAACTCGAAAAGTGTGTGTTCCATGGCCGTTATTGTTAAGCATGATGCTTAATGTTTTAGGTTTCAAGTTTGCTAGCAATTGTGGGTCGAGTGATTTACTCATCGAGTATTCTACGATGGAGCGAACCACAGGATTTTCTGAACGCGGTCTCGTATGTGAAACCCAGGCTGTAATTAACCTTGATTGAACCAAGTTTTGTTCACAATACATGTTGCAGCGGAGGCGGAACTCTCCCTCTTTGTTTGGAGTATGTATTAGAAAGAATAAGCGCTCTTCTAGTAAGTGCGCATTTGCAGGAGAGAGTTCTGGATGTTCCAATTGATGAACAACTTTAACTTTCCAATCAGGCATAATCTGAATCTCTCCAACGTCTCGACCGGGGGTAATCTCTATTTCATTTTTGAATGCAAAAAGTGCTACTTTGAGCCTCGCCTGATTGGGCAGAAGTTCCATCTTCAATGGTTCTGGCGTCATTTCAATGTTGCCTGAGCGCAATGTGCCCACGTCAAAGGTGAAGTAATATGAAGCATTCGGGGATAATGGCGTGTTTTTGTCCAGATCTACTTCAGCTTGTGACAAGGAAGAAAAGCCTATGTTGATGATTCGTTCCTGGCTTGGAGGGATAGCAACTTTTCTGCGCATTTCATAAGCGGATTTCTTATCGTCGAGCGATGGTGGATTCAGAGCTGGCCATAGTGCTTTTGTGACCTTTTCCATTTCAAGAGTTTTCTGCAAAAGCTGATTTATATCTGCTTGACTCGATTGTTTTGGTCTTTTTTGTCCTGAAGCCTCTTTACGGATTTTCACCGCTCGCTCTAAGAGCGGCAAGCCCTCATTATGCTTACCTAACGCTTTGTATACTGTTCCTAGGTTGTGCAAGCTTGCGGCTACCTTCAGGTGGTTTGGTCCCAAAGCATCTTCACGGATGTCAACTGCCCGCTGCAGGAGCGGCAACGCTTTGGCATTCATATTGAGAGCCTTGTATACCGTTCCTAGGTTGTGCAAGCTTGCGGCTACCTTCAGGTGGTTTGGTCCCAAAGCATCTTTACGGATTTTCACCGCCTGCTCCAAGAGCGGCAACGCCGTCTTGGGCAATCCTAAGCTATAGTAACGTCCTGCCAAGTTGTTCAGATTTATTGCCAACTTTAGCTGGTCTTTGTGGATCTTGTTAGCATTTTTTTCATGCGGCTTTGCCTTCGCGCGCGCGCTGCCAATGAACCTTTCATAAGCATCTATAATGAAACCTAAATCTTTCTCGATTTCTTCGTTAGAGGGCAAGTTTTCTCGATCATAAAACTTGTGAACAATGGTGGCTTTTTCATATGCCTTTCCTGTAGCTCCAATGTCAGATAAATCAATATTGCGTTCAAGACTGAAACCATGTCCACCAAGTGACAGAAAATACTGTTGAAGTTCCATCGCACTTTTTTCAAGATCGTGCATGTCCTTCCTTGTCGGTGACCTGGCATGAGTCCTACCGACACCCTGGTTCAAAGTTAAATAAAGACCTGACATATTGGCTCTAAACAAGAAAACGACATAAATCCCTCTCATCGTCGTGTTTGTTATTCGTTCATCCATAATGGCTACCCAAGGAACATTGGCGATTTGACCTATTCCCGTACCAAAAGTAACCGCCAAATTGCTGTATCTTCTTAAAGTCCTCAGATTTGACAGCTCTTCAGTCAAGGCTTTGAAGATCTCTCTCACCTTGATACTGGTCTCGTGGTTGGTCTTTGCACGTAAGTATTCTGACATTATACTATTGATGTCATCTCTTACGGGCACCACTAGACCTCTTGAGGGAATTCTTTGGATGTTTGATATAAGACTTGCCCTGATGGGTACCAGCGCGCGAGCCAACGAGACCTTAAACCAAGTTGGTAAATGGCTCTTCAATATCTCACCGTAACCATATTTAGAAAAAAGGGGATGTGCAGGTGATATGACCATCTGTCGAGGGTTCAAACCCAACTCTCGCCTTCTGTAAGCATATTCTGGATGGCTAGGGTTGGTCGGACTTGAACCCATTTGGGTCTAGGTCCGGGCGGGCCCACCATGTGTGTTTCTGTTGGACGTGTAGACAAAAACGTTTATTACATCTTCATATTCAATATATCTTCATATTCAATATATATGTCTTGACGGTGAACACGGTGCAAACAGACATTGATCCATGGGAGCCCGGTGAAGCAGACTGCCCTTCGGAAACAAGTCGAACAGGTTTAACGTGTGAAGGGTGCGGAAAAACGTTCCAGAATCCCATACTGGCCACAGTCTTGACCGGTGGGCATAAAAAGAAGTATTATGCCTGCCCGCGATGCATGACACAGGTCCAGGATGTCAAGCCATCGGAAAAAAGGGAAGGAAAACACCAAGCTTCAACGATGGAACAGAGCACTCTGACGACAGGAACTGAGAGTACCGGAAGTTGCGGACACTTCTTTGGATACCTAAAGAAGCGTGATAGGCAGACAGCGATCCCCGAAGAATGTTTGACGTGCGCCGAAATGGTTGAGTGCCTGTTTCACGACGCGAAAACATAGACGCTCAAAGCCTGACTAAAGAATAAATACCGTGCAAAGTCCTTATTGACTGCTGGTTGCTAATGATTGCTCCCGATCAAGGATCTGAACAAGACCTTTACCACGCCACACGTCAACCGAATGCTGCTGATCACAAACATCCTCATCTTCACGATCTACTGGCTTTCAAGCATAAACATCTTCTTTAACCCTCAGCTCGCAGGCTACTTTGAACAAAACTTCGTGATGATTCCAAGCCAAATACTCAACGGACAACGATTGTACACGCTCTTCACCTCGATGTTCATGCACGCAAGCTGGCTGCACCTCCTCGGGAACATGCTTTACCTCTACGTTTTCGGAGACAACGTAGAAGACGTGTTCGGACACGCCGGCTACTTGATCTTCTACATCGTCAGCGGAGTAGCAGCAGCATACGCGTACATTTTCACCACCGCCTTCGCACCGGTGATAACCAGTTACACCGGAATCCCAATCCCTTCAGACCTAACGATAGGACTACTCGGAGCCTCCGGAGCCATCTCAGGAGTGCTAGGAGCCTACCTCGTACTCTATCCAAAATCAATGGTTCTCACTTTCGTCCTGTACTTCCTGCTACCGATACCCGCAATCCTGTTCCTGGGCATCTGGTTCCTCCTACAATGGCTCGACGGATTTCTCAACGCGGCAAGCGGAGTAGCCTACTACGCACACATAGGCGGCTTCATAATCGGAATGATCCTAGCCCTAACAATTGGACTGAGAAGAAAAAAGGCGTTGAAAGCACGCCACCGACTATAAGCCAATCAGTTTCGGGGTCTGTCCGTCATAAGTTCTTCATCTCATAAATCAGACTGGGACGGCTACATCATCCCCCACACTGTAGCAACGTCGCCCACGAATAAAGTCTTTTCGACGTTGCGGCATATGAAGAAGAATGCCGAGTCGACTACGAACCTGTTAGCAAAAGACTTGTACATTGGTTAAGAACTGTTTGTTGAATATGCCCCATATGCTGTACGAGTGCTGTTGGCGGGTCGATGCTCCCATCAGTCCTTAAATAGACAGTTCCACCCTCAGCCTTAACCCACTGAATATTGAAAGCAACTTGTGAGAATCTTCGATTGAAGTTAAAACAGGGATTTTCCCCTATACTATGTCGGGTCTTCGCTGTTTTGAAATGTTCATAGAGCAACGCTGCTTTTTCTAGACCACACTATCATCTTCTTCTTCCGTCTGCTTCATGCCTATTTCTCTCACCTTTGCCAGTCCTTCTATCAACGCCAACTCTAATTCTATAACAGACACTTTTCCATATTCATCTACCATTCTTTGAATAATCCGTAACACTTCCTGCTTCATTTTCTCCATTCGCTCTAAGTTCAGTTCCACAGTCATGGTCGCCAATGTTTCACCCCCTCACGCTAACTCCTTGATCGTTTTTGTTCTTTTCTCTCCGCACGCTTATCTTTATCGGTTCTTAGCTGACGAAGTTGGAGGCGCGTTTCACTTTAGGCTGACTCTCCACTGCCTCAAAATGCCTTTCCGACAGAGCGCGCGCGTATACTGGTCAGAAATCCATTAATCATCAAAGCTGAACCTTTTAGAGAAGCTTTAACTTTCTTTCTATGAGCATAAATATAAAGTATATGAAGACCCCTAGAACCAATGAGATTAGACCTAGAAGTATGGATATCTCGAATATCGAGAATACTCCAAAAACAAGAAGGACTAGCCATACTATACCCATGATTCCAAGAAGGACTAGCCCTTTTCTGCTAACAACTTTCTCTTGACTCGTTTGTTTAGTCATTTTTCAACTCTTCTCTCGACACACTTCTTGAATCGATGCGAACTAATAATGGGATCGATCGATCCATATCATCCCACGATAGTTAACACGTAGGGCAATCTCATGAGAAGTTAACAGCACCCAACACGGAAATCCACATATGAATCCGACGGCGCGCGCCGACCCAGACGACTACAAGCTGTTGCGAAAAACGTTACCAAACAACATTACCAAAAACGTTACCGAACACCTAGGGGGGTCTATCAAATATAACAAGCCAAACACCGTTATATTTGACATACCTCGATGGACCACCGCCGCCATCAGACGAGCACGCGTTCAACCGTTGATCCTGTGACGAAGCGCCTTTATAGTACCAGAAACCGCCAAAACACGCACAGCCGCAGCCCTCATGCCTATCCTCGTTATCGTAGCCAAGGCCGCTCGAACCATATCAACAGCCACGTGAGCCACGCGCACAACCGCAAGCCTTCTCTCCGCATCGTAACTGATCAAACTCAGACCCGCCCGACTTGCACCAACCTCTCCGTAAAGCCTCGAAACCGCCGCCCAGACAGCGTCCATGAATTCATTTGAAATCGGCACCTCATCAGAATCCACCGTCAGAGCCAAATAGCGACGCCTCACCGTCTTCAACAGTCTCTCCCCTCTCGCACAACACGGATTCCGGGCGCAACAAAACTGCGACTCAGCTTCAACCTGTTTCTCTTCACAATCGCCACAGGATTCCTCGAAACCGCCTCAACAGCAGAAGAACCACCAAAATCGAACAACCCCGCCAAAGCCGCCAAATCCAGCGGACTCCGCATCAACATTTCATCCGAAACCCCACTCGAAAGAACCACCGAAACACAAAAACGCCTAGCAACAGCCACTTCCCGCCGCAAACTCGAAAGAAGCCTGACTCTCCCCGCACCCTCCAGAACAAGCAAGGGCTTCACATCGATTTCCAAAGAAGCCAAACCGCCCGAAGCCAACTCACCTTCCGCCGCGTCAAAGAATCTCCTCCGATAATCAAACTGAGGAAAATTCAGCAAGTCAACTCGGCGATCCTTCGCCGCCTGCCTCGCCACAACCTTAGACTCACACATAACAGCAACCACTTCAAACCTTCGCCTAAACTTCCTCAACCCGCCCAGCAGTTCTTCCGGCGTCCTCGGCCTCAAATCAACACGGGACACAAGACCTACTCGAGCA
>Ga0315268_10000915_pt1 | contig 34394 bp, 35 predicted proteins | sample C1_top_MG_FD_204535 | JGI IMG/M metagenome (GOLD analysis project Ga0315268, IMG submission 204535) | Sediment microbial communities from Yellowstone Lake, YNP, Wyoming, USA - C1_top | ecosystem: Environmental > Aquatic > Freshwater > Lake > Sediment | place: USA: Wyoming | collected 2017-08-01
TCCACGAGACGGTCACCCTGGGCCAGGCGACGGTCGGCGCGCTCTCCTACCGGGGCATCCCGGTCGGCCCGGGGACGGCGACGTTCAAGGTCGAGCACAAGGCGGTGGACGTGGACCTCACGTTTCGTGACGGCACCCATCGCCTGCGGGTCAGCGTCGGCCCGCCGGGAGACCGCAGCGTCAAGGGGGAGCTCATCCTCTCCGACGCCGACCTGGACCTGGTGGCGCGGGCGGGAGAGATGGAAACGTTACGGTCGTCCCACGCCCGGGGGAGCGGCCGCATCCGCTTCGGCGGCCCGGCGCGCGCCCCCGCCTTCGGAATGGGCGAGGCCGATCTCACGAGCCTGCGCCTCCAGTTGGCGGGCGAGACCTGGGAGAGCCAGGGATCCGTTCGGGCCGGCTGGAGCGGGCCGACGATGAACGTGCGGCAACTCCGCCTGCGCGCCGGCGACCGGGCGTTCGAGGTTCGCGGGACGCTCGGCGAGGGGGAGCAGACAGACCTCACGGTGACGGGGCAGGTCCCGCTGATCCTGCTGGCGGATTACCTTCCGGCGATGCGCCCCACGGGGGGGCTGGCGATCGCCAACCTCCGCCTGCGCGGGGATCGCAGCGCGCGGACGTTTGACGGCACGCTGGAGATCCGGCAGGGGCAGCTTAGCCTATCGGGGCTGGCGGCGGATTTCCGGGAGGTCCAGGCCGCGCTGGATCTCCAGGGCAACCGGGCGCGGATCCGGGAGTGGCGGGCGCGGCTTGCCGAGGGGACCTTCCGCGCCGCGGGCGAGATCGGCCTCCAGGGCGGGCGCCGGGATCTTCGCCTCACGTTCCAGGAGGACGACGGGCGAGCGGAGCAACTCCAGCTCGGGGGCTCCGGGGGAAAGGGAGAGGTGACGGGTCTCCTGTCCCTGGGAGGGCTCCTGACGAGCGAAGGGGAAGAGACGGCCGACTTCTGGCGGAATCTGGGCGGAGACCTCAAGCTCGTCCTGCGGGACGGGCGGATCGGACGCTACACCGTCACGGCCAAGATCCTGGCCCTGCTGAACGTGGCGCAGCTCGTGGACCTGAAGGGACCGGAGCTGACCGCCGAGGGCATGCCCTACCAGCGCCTGACGGCCGACGTCAAGATCGCGCGCGGCATCGCCCGCACGGACAACCTCGTCCTGGACAGCCGGGCCATGAAGGTGACCGCCGTCGGGACCGTCAATCTCGCCGAGGATACGGTGGACCTGACCGTGGCGGTCAGGCCGTTCCAGAACGTCGACCGCATCCTCACCACCATCCCCTTGGCGGGGTGGCTCCTGGGCGGGAAGGAGAAGAGCATCTTCGTCGCCTACTACCACGTCACCGGGTCCCTGCGCGAACCTCAGGTGACAGCGGTTCCGCTGAAGTCCGTTGGGCGAAATGTCTTCGGCATCTTTCGCAACCTGCTGGAGATTCCCGAGGCGCTCACCGGGCCGTACGAGGAGCTGTCCCCGCAACCGGTCAAGCCCGAGGAGGGGCAACGGCGCTGACGCCCGGCGGGACCCACCCCGCTGTGAGGCTCGGCTGCCCGACACCCAGGGAGCGTTTCACCGATGCCTGACTTCGGCCAACTGATCGGCCACTGGGGATACCTCGCCATCTTCGTCCTCGTCATCCTCGGGAACATGGGCGTCCCCCTTCCCGAGGAGACGGTCCTCATCCTGGCGGGGTACCTGGTGTGGCAGGGGGAGCTTCGCCTGCCGATGGTCTTGGGCATCGGCATCCTGAGCGCGGTGGTGGGCGACAACATCGGCTACCGGATCGGACGGCACTACGGGCAAGGGACCATCGAGCGCTATGGACACTGGGTCCTGGGGAATTCAAGGCGCTTGGAACGCATGCGGGGCTTCGTGACCCGCTATGGTCCCACGGGGGTGTTCATCGCGCGGTTCCTTCCGGGGCTCCGCTTCATGGCCGCTCCCCTGGCGGGTGCCACGGGCCTCCGGCCCCTCCGCTTCTTCGTGGCGAATGTGCTCGGGGCGGCGCTGTATGTCCCGTTGTCGGTCGCACTCGGCTACGCCGTGGGCTACGGCCTGGGCGACTATGTCAATCACCTCGAGCGAGTCGCGGGGAAGCTCGCGCAGATCGTCCTGACGGTCGCCATCCTCGGGGCCCTGGCGCTCACGGGGTGGCGGGCGCTGCGCGCCGCCCGGGCCCGCCGGGGATCCTGAGCGGCCCGCGTGGAAAGAGGGCTGGGGCGGGGGAGCCCATCGGCGACAGCGCGGCGGCCGGATGCTATAATCACGCTGTTGGTTCGGTGGCGCACGCACCGGCCGGGCCCGGGTGACTCGTCCCGGCCTGAAGGTCGCCCCCCACTTGTTGCGGCGGTCCTGCGCCGAGAGGAGAGAGGCCATGGCAGGTATTCCAGGGAATCCGCTCGGCTACGCCCGCGATATCGCCGAGGGCAACGCCCCCTTCACGGTCCTTCAGCTCAAGAGGATGACGGCGGAGGAACTCAAGAAGGTCTTCGTCAACCTGAACATCGTCCTCCGCGAGGTACGCACCACGGGCGTCGCCGACCACGACATCGAGGGGATGCGCCGCCGGGCCCACAAGCTCCAGCGCCTCAGTAACGCCGTCTTCCTCCTCGAGACCCACGCCAAGAAGCTGCGCATCATTCTCTGATCGCTTGACGCTCGAGGCTTGGGGCTGGAGACTGCAGGAAGGGCATCGGACACCCTTGAGTCTCCAGGTGCTTCACGTAAGATTAACGTCTTTCGGGACCGTATCAGCGGCCCGCACGGAGGGGGAGCGGTACCGGGACCATTCCGCAACATCGCAGTTTCCCGCGCGAGCCGCATCGGCGGCCACACAGCGTCGAGGGTATTTCTCCCGGGGCACTTGTGGCTTTGAGGGCAGAAAGGAATATGGCCATGAACGCGAAGCAGTTTGTGGAGTACGGACAGTCGATCTACCGACCGTCTGCCAAACTGATCTCGCTGGCGCCCGCCAACAAGCTCGACTGGAAGCCGGCGCAGGGGACGTACATGACGCTGGGACAGCTCCTGCATCACCTCGCGGGGTGCCCGGGGGCCTTCGTGGCCGCGGTCAACAATGCGTTCCCGCCGGCGGAAGCCTTCCAGAAGTTCGTGGAAGAGGATCTGAAGAACACGAAGGGGCCGGACGTCGCTGGCCGCGAGCTGTCGCGCGGTTGGGATGAGGCCAGGGCCACCTTGAGCAGGGTGAGCGACGCCGATTTCCTGGGCAAGACCGTGGCGGTTCCCTGGGCGCCGCCCACGCCGCTCTGGAGAACGTGCCTGGGAATGGCGGACCACTGGGCAAACCACAAGTACCAGTTGTTTTTCTACCTGAAGCTCTTGGGTCTGCCGGTGAACACCATGACGCTGTACGTGGGCGCGTGAATCGAGAGCCGAGAGACGAGAAGGGCGGATCAGTTGGCTGGAAGATGCTGGAGATACTGGTGGATGTAGGCGAGGTATTGTGGGATGTCTCGCACCGCCGCCTGGAGCCCCTCGTAAACCTTGCGGGGTTCGATCTCGTCGTACTCGTGGACGATCCGGTTCCGCAGCCCCGCGAAGGCGGCGATCTGTTGAGTGAAGGCCGGAGGGAGAATCCCAGGCGTCCCCAACTGGGTGAAGGATTGGTAGTAATCCGCAGGAGGTGGGTGGCCGGTTTCGGTGATGAGATGGTAATTGATGTCAATCATCCGACCGATCATCCGCTCGAGATATCGCTCGGCCAAAATCTCGTCCATCCGGCTGGACAGATACTCGCTCAGGTCTTTGCGGGAGATGGGAAGCAACTCGTCGAGATCTTGGCTGATCAGGTTAATCTTGCGGACGACCAGAGTGGGGTCGATCATTCCGCAGGTGAAGCGGCTGCGAGGTACTTGGCGGCGTACTGGCGTTCCATGTCGAAGTACTTTCGGTGGTCCTGATATCGCTTGAAGGCGTAGATCTTCAACCGCTGGAGCTGTTCAACGGGACCATACAGGATCTGGCAATCCTCGGTAATCTTCTTCAGGAAGAGGGGATCCGCGTGATTGATCAGGGCCAGGTCCACCTCGCGCCCCGGAAAAAGCCGCTGAAGGTCATTCAAAAGGTCGGCGTGTTCCTGGAAGGAGATCTCCGGACGGTCCACTAAGACAGCGATGTCCACATCACTCCTGGGGTGGGTCTTCCCGGTCACCAATGATCCGAACTGAAGGGCCAGGAGGATCCCGTACTTCTTCGCGATTGCGCTCAGGTCGGCCTGCATGGTTTCCTCTTCATAAGTATATCTGCTCCGGGGACCGATCTCAAGGGTTTCTCGGATGGCAATTGAGCCGCGAGCCGCGGGCCGAGCAGGAGAAGTCCCGGTTGCCCTCAGGCGGGCCGGCAGACCGCGCACGGGCGGTAGCCGCTGACCTCGGCATGCGCGCTGGACGCGAAATGGACCCGGCCCCCCGAATGGATCCGCCGCTCGTGCGCGCAGCCCCGCCGGCAGAAGACCCGGGTCGAGGCACACCCGACGTAAGGTGTCACGGCCCGCTCCAGATTCAGCAGGGCTTCCTTCCTGACCAGGCCGAAGGAGTAGCCGCCCAGGCCGCCATCCGACTTCACCACGCGGTGGCAGGGGACGGCGAGGGGAACCGGGTTTCCCGCCATCGCGTTGCCGACGGCCCGGGCCGAGGCCGACAACTGAATGCGAGCGAATCCCGCGGGGGCGGCACAAATCGCGGTGCGCTGGCTACCGGGGACCCGGCCCGAGATCGCCCAGGAGGCGATGAAGTACAACATCCAGCAGCTGGACATCCGGGTTTCGGCCAACAACTATCGCGCCCTGTACAGCGCCAATGATCGGCTGAACATGTTGGGACACATCCCCAGCGTCATCGACGTCAACAAGGTGTTCGCGCCCCAGTACATCCTGAAGGTGATGAGGGAGCATCCGGACCTCTTCTCCGACCTGGCCCCCATCCCGCAGGCAGCACAGGTGGGACCGGGGTACGTCTTCCGATCGTAGCAGGCGGCACGGCGCGTTTTCCCCTCCGTCGGGGGGAGGAGGGGGGCTTATCGCCGCCTCCTCCTCCCGGATGGGGTGGGACTCTCGACCCGGAGAAGCGGGAGTCGGGTTGCGGGCGTTACGAGTGACCAGTTCCAGGGAGGACTCATGGATCTCGGCCTGAGGGGAAAGGTGGCCATTGTGGCGGCCTCCAGCAGGGGGATGGGCAGGGCCACGGCCATGGGGCTGGCCGCCGAAGGGGCCCGGGTCCACGGCCTGCGCGGCGCCGCCCTCGTTCTTTCCCTTCCGTGCGCCCGTCTGTCGTGATATCTTACCGCCGGTCTTGACCCGAGCCACGGGCGGATATCGCCCGGCGGACCATTCATGAGCGCCGTCATCCAGATCCCGATCTTTCCGCTGCCGGACGTGGTGCTGTTCCCGCACACGCTCCTCCCCTTGCACATCTTCGAGCCGCGCTACCGACAGATGGTGCGGGACTGCCTGGCCGGGGACAGGCGCCTCGCCATGGCGCTCTTGCGGCCCGGGTGGGAGAACGACTACTACGGCCGGCCGCCCATCTATTCCATTGCGGGCGCGGGTGAAATCATCCAGCACGAGGAGCTCCCCGACGGGCGGTTCAACATCCTGCTCCGCGGCACGATGCGCATCGGCATCACGGCCGAGCTGCCGCCGGATAAGCCCTACCGGGCGGCCCGCGCCAGGCCGCTGCCGGACCGGTATCCCGACGCGAATCCCAAGGCGCTGGCGGACCGGATCGAGCGCCTCAAGGTGTTCTACCTGCGGATCCTGTCCGAGGTGCAGAAGGGGCAGGGCGAGATCGCCAAGATCTTCAGCGGGGTGAAGGATCCGGGGATCATCGTGGATCGGATCGCCGGGGCGGCCATCGCGGACGCCGAGACCCGCCAGCAGGTGCTGGAGGCCGTCGAGGTGGCCACCCGCCTGACGATCGTGCAGGATCACCTCGTGGCCGTCCTGTCCCACCTTTCCGACCGCAACGCGCCGGCCGAGAGATCCTCGGGGCGCCAGAACTGACCACGCGGGTTCCCCGCGGGGATCATCCCTGAGGGTCAGGCCCACGAGATCGGGGGAGAGACCTTGGCAGCCGCGCAGAAGGGAAGGCCCGTTCCACGGATCTACTGCGCCGGCCCGCTGTTCAACCGGGCGGAGCAGGAGGAGATGGCGGAAATCGCCCGAACGCTTGCGGACGCAGGATTCTCCGTGTTTCTTCCACACCGGGACGGCTTCGTCTTTGCGGACGTCCACCGCGAGTTCCTGCGGGGGGGCTACGAGTCCACGGAAGCGGCCCGGATGATCCAGCAGGCCATCTTCTGGCTGGATACTTACGAGGTCGTGTCGGGGTGCCAGGGGCTGGTCCTGAACATGAACGGGCGCGTCCCCGACGAGGGGGCGGTGGCCGAGGCCGCCATGGCCTGGGTGGCGGGGAAGGCCATGGTCCTCTACAAAGCGGACAGCCGGAGCCTGATCCAGGGGAGCGACAATCCGCTCGTCTTGGGCCTGGGGAACTTCGTCAGCGTCTCCACCATTCCCGAGATCGCCTACGCCTTCACGCAGCTTTTCCGGGCTCGGCGCCCGGGCCCGGAGGCGCCGCTGCCTCGAGCCGTCAAGAGCGCCGTCGAGTCCGGCCGCCGCCTGGCGATGCTTCTGGGCACCTGCAAGTCTCCCACGGACCTCGTCCCCGTCATCGTCTCCCTGACGCGCGAAGCGGCCCGCGGTCCCCGCCGCCGCCCCGCGGCTTCCCGGTAGCTCTCGGGGAGATCAGCCCTCCCCCCGGCAGGGCCAGAGGGTGTCTTGGCGGCGGAGGGCGAGGGCACAGGAGGGCCCAAGGGCTATCCGGCTCCCTGTTGCCGAAACTCCCTGGCCTGCTTCAGGATGGCCTGCATGTCCAGCGTCCGCTCCTGCATCTTTTCTACAAGGGGCTGGATCTCATCCAGGAGAAGCCGCGGATCCTCGCCCTCGGGATTCCGCTGCATCAGCCGCAGGATCTCCTCGGCGTACACGGAGATAGAGACCAGGGGCCGCTCCAGCTCGTGGGTCGCGGAGTTGATGATTTGAAGGGCCGCGGTCCGCCTCTCCTTCTCCACGAGTTCGTCCTGCAACCTCTTCAGTTCCCGCAGGTTCTCGCCCAAGGCCCGGTTCTTTGCCTCCAGCTCTTGAGCCTTGTCTTGGAGGGCGTGCTCCGACAGGAGGAGGCGCCTCCTCTCGCCGACGAGCAGAGAGATCGTCAAAGAGATCAGGCCGAAGCTGATCAGCCGGGCGAAGGCCCTCCAATACGGATAGATCAGGTTGAAGGTGCCGGGATTGGACAGGACGTCGGCACCAAAGTAGATGACGGCAGCCAGCAGGGAGAAGGCCACACAGATCGGTACGGGCTCGAGAAATGCGATGGGGATGAGGGGAAGAAAATAGAAGGGGGCCGAGGCCAACTCGGGTGGCGTGACGTAATCCAAGCAGCCCACCAGGAGGAGCAAGAGAACACCTCCCATCCTCCGGAGGCGGGGGGAGAGGCCGAGCTTCCTCTGGAGATCCTCGAAATAGCCTATCGCCGCGTTGAGCAATTCCATTGTGACGCTCTCCCCGTTCTCTGCAGGCTGCGCGTCACGCGAGGCCATGGTCTGCCCGCCGTCAAGCCAGAAACGGTGGGGGTGCGTTTGCGTTGGGGTGCCTGCCAACCGTTCCTCCGGGCCGAGCCCGCCCACGGGGGACCGGGTCAGGACACCTTGTTCGGCCCCCCTTTTGCGGGCGGGCGCGCCTGCTCTGCCTGATAGGATTCCTCCTGGAGGGAATTGAAGCAAGCGTAGCAGATGGGGCCCTTCTCCGTGACCATCTTCTGGTGCTCGAGCATGGGCCCGAGGTCGCGGTGGCATTTCCAGCACTGGGGCACGGATGCCTCACTCGTCGGCGGGTGGGACGGCCCTGGCTGCTCCCGGCTTGGGCAAGGTGTCCGGGATGAGATTCTCACACGATGGGGTGGCTATCCCCTCGGCTGAGGCGCTCGACTACGGCACCGAGACCCACCTGCTGTTGCGCGGTGATCCCGACGAAGGTGAGGCCGCTCTGATACAGGAGAAGCCGCTCTCCCTCCGGAGTCGCCTCGGTGCCGACGACGCGGCTGTGGACGACCTTGGCGGTGAGGACCAGCGAGCCGAGCGCGGGCGGAAGCTCGAACGTGTAGGTCGCCCCGGGCCGCAGGAGGCCGGAATGCTCGATCCGGGTACCGCTCTTGCTGAGGTCGAGGAGGCGGACCTCCAGCGTGGCGCGCGCCCTGGCGCCGAGACGCCCGGCGACCAGGATTCGGATGGCGTTCCGCCGCTCCGGGGTTCCAGCCATCGCCCAGCTCCCCCGTCAAGCCCTAGCCGTCTTTCACCCACCTGTGATCGGGGTCGTCATAGGGCGTGTAGTTGCGCGGCTCCCCGGCCAGCACCCAGAGGTAGTACAGGGAGTAGCCGGGGGCGGCCGCGGTCGGATGATAGCCGAAGGGAAGCTTGGTCAGAGAGTTGTCCCGGATGACGTAGGCCTGCTCGAATTTGCGCTCCGGGCTGTAGACCCGCTGGAAGCCAAAGCCCTGCGGCGGGTTGATCTTGAAGAAGTACACCTCCTCCATCCGGGTCTCTTCCGGCGGGGCCATCCGGTCGTGCTTGTGCGGAGGGTAACTCGACCACTTGCCGGGCTGGTTGAAGGTCTCGCCGACCAGGAGGCGCTTCGAGGAAAAATTGAAATCGATGATGTCGTGCACCTGCCGCTCGAAGGTGTCCTTCCCGCGGACGTTCACCTTGACCTTCTCCGGCCCGATGAGGCGAGGCTCGCCCGGCAGGTCGCTGGGCGCGCGGGCGATCGCCGCCTCCAACGCCCCCACGGCCTCGACCTTGAACTTCAGCCCCGGCGGGATGTGCAGGGCGGTGGCCCGCCCGGCAAAGACGTTGGCGCGGCTGCCGATGGAGAGGAAGCTCGCCTCGCCCACCGTCGCGTTGGCCAGGCCGCCCAGGAGGACGATGCACACCTCCTGCCCCTGGCTGGCACTCCGGTACGTCCTGCCCGCGGCGAGGCGGAGGATACCCAGCTCGAGCAGTTCGATGCCGTCCTTCCCCGGTTTCACCAGGGTCGTGTATCCGTCTTTGGGAAGGTACTGCTTGAACAGGTTCATCGGTAGGATTCCTCCCTCGCGAAAACCGCACGACGCATGGGACAGCGGGGGAAAGCTATCACTGGCCTGATCGGCTGTCAATGCGCGCTTGGCGCCAGGGAGGAAATGCCGAATTATCGGCGTCCCCAGGGAGTGTCCCCAGGGAGTTTGCCCTTGACATGGAAAGCAGGCAGGTGTTAAAAAAAAGAGGGAGGAACACCATGCGGACGGCTTGTCCGCAGAGTGAGACAAGAAGGCGGCCGTGGAAAACCAGTCTCTGGCGAAAGCCTTGGCCCTCATCGAGGCTATGGCGTCGAGTCCCCACCCCTTGACCGCCGTCCATTTGAGCCGCACCCTGAAGATCACCCGCCCGACGATCTACCGGATCCTCAAGACGCTAGCGCAGCACGGTTTTGTCACCCGTGAAGACAACGGGCCGTTCTATCGTCTGAGTTTCAAGCTGCTCGACCTCGGGCACCGCGTCCTGGAGCAGACGGACCTGATCGAGGCGACGCGGCCGATCCTCCGGAAGCTCGGCGCAGAGTGTCGCGAGACCGTCCATCTGGCCGTTCCGCAAGAGGGGCGCATGGTGTACCTGGACAAGCTGGAGGGATCGGGGCCATTCTGCACGAACTCGCGGATCGGCCGGGCTGTTCCGATGCACTGCACGGCCCTGGGGAAGGCCGTCCTGGCGTTCCTGCCCCCCCAGAAGGCCCAGGCGGCCCTGATCCGCCGCGGCATGCCCCGGTACACCCCGCGCACGATCGTGGGGATGTCCGCCATGGCTCGCGAGCTGGCCCGCATCCAGAGCCAGGGCTATGCCATTGACGATGTGGAGTTCGAGGAAGGCGTGCGGTGCACGGGGGCGCCGATCTTCGATCACCGCGGAATCCCCATCGCGGCAATCAGCGTCAGCGCCCCGGTCTCGCGCATGCCGCTCGCCAAGGCCCACGAGGTGGGGGTGATGGTGCGCGAAGGGGGCGCCAGGGCCTCCCGGGCAATGGGCTGGGGGTCCGGCGCCAGCCGGCAGCCGGTCGTCGTCTTGCCCGTGCGAGCGAGCAGGCCACCGGAGCGATTGGAGGGTCCTGGAGGGCTGGCGGCCCTGCGGAGGCGGGCCGACAAGGCTCCACGCCAGGCGAAGGAGGTGATCGGGCGGAGGTGAGGATGGGGACCGGGGATGGGCCGGGCATACCAGCATCGGCTCCCTCTCTGGGCGCAATGGCTCAGGACACTGCAGGCCTTTCTGCGGGGCGGGCACGGACCGAAGGCCGATGGAGACCGTGGGCCGTCGGGGCCCGTCGCGAGGGAAGGGCTGATTCGAGAAGGAGGACAGGACATGGATGATCGTTCGCGGTTTTCGCGCCGTCAATTTCTCCAGACCGTGGCCGCATCGGGGGCTGTTGCAGCCAGTGGGCTCGCCGGGCGGGAGGTGCCTTTCCTCTCGCCGAGCAAGGCCTCGGCCGCCAGCACTGTCCGGTTCCAGTTCAGCGTCCCCGAGCCACTCCGGATTTCCCTTGTGGAATCGCTCATTGATCGCTTCCACAAGTCCCAGTCGGAGGTCGAGGTCAAGGTGGAGTTCGTGCCGCAGGCCCAGGCGCGGCAGAAGCTGATCACTGCCATCGCCGCCGGGAACCCGCCGGATCTGGCCATGATGTGGGACAACTGGCTGGGCGAGTTCGACGGCATGGGATCCCTGGAGGATCTCACCGGCCAGATCAAGGGCTGGAAGCACTACGCTGCCACCACGCCCACGGCCTGGCAGACGGTGACGGTCAAAGGGAAGATCCTCTCCTTCCCCTGGGCCCTCACCAACGACGCCATCTTCGTCCGGACGGACCGGGTGAAGGAGTACGGACTCAAGATGCCGACGCCGGACTGGACTTGGGACGACTTCCTCACCCTGGCCAAGGGCTTCACCAAGCCGGAGAAGAATCAGTACGGCTTCGGATTGCGGGGTGGGGGCACGTGGGCCGTCCTGTACGCCACCGAGTTGATGTATGGCAACGGCGCCCAGGTGCTGAAGGACGGCAAGGTCGCCATCAACTCGCCCGAGGCCGTATCCGCCTTCGAGTGGTACATTGACCTGATCCGGAAGCACAAGGTGACGCCGCCCAGCGCCCCGACAGACGCGTACCGCCAGATCGTCGAGGGCTTCGGTCGCGGCGTCACGAGCATGTACCTCCACAACTCGGGCTCGATCGAGGAGCAGAAGAAGTTCGTGGGCGAGCCCAATTTCGCCACGCTCCCCATCCCGGTCGGTCCGGCCAAGAAACGCGCCTCGTTCTATTTCTCCGAGACGCTCACCATGTTCAAGGCGGCCAAGAACAAGGAAGGGGCCTGGAAGTTCATGACCTTCCTGATGGACGACGAGCCCCACTTCGATTACTGCAAGACCCTCGGCCTGCTGCCCACGCGGGAGGCGCTCACCAAGCGACCGCCGTACACCGGGGCCGCGTACGCGGGCTTCGTCGGCTCCTTCCCCTTCTCGATCGTGAGCCCCTACCTGGTCTATCCGGGCTGGGCCGGAAAGCTTGACTCCGAGGGGGTGCCCATGTTCCAGCAGGCGTTCGTTGGTCAGCTCACGCCGAAGCAGTGCCTGGACAAGTTTGCCGAGATGTTGACCAAGAACATGATGTAACGGCGGTCGGCGCCGCTTTCCCGGTCCCGGGGGCCGGCTGTCCGGTCCCCGGGACCGGCTGCTCCCGATTACCCTTCAGCAGGAGCCTTTCCGGTGAACAGGGAAGCCGGCGTTGCCATGCCCGCGCCCCGCGCGTTCCTCTCCCGGGCCACGCGGGAGACGCTCGCCAATTACGCCTACCTCCTGCCGGCGGCCGTCTGCCTGGGGGGCACGGTCCTCTTCCCGATCCTCAAAGCCATCCACATGAGCCTGTACCACAACGTCCTCTCCCGCCCGCAGGACTACCACTTCATCGGCCTCGGCAATTACCTGCGGATGATCCATGACCCGACGTTCTGGTTGACGCTGAAGAACTCGTTCGTCTGGGTCATCTGGTCGGTCGGCATCCAGTTCGTGCTGGGCTTTTTGGGGGCGCTGCTCCTGAACGGCGAGTTCAAGGGGCGGGCATTTTACCGGACCCTGAACCTGCTGCCCTGGATCATTCCGGGCGTGGTCGTGGGGCTGGTGTGGGAGTATCTGTACCAGCCGAACTACGGGCCGATCAATGATATCCTGAGGCGGGTGGGGCTGCTCACCGTGCCCGTCGCCTGGCTGAGCGAGCCCACCCTCGCCATGGCCGCGGTCATCTTCGCCAACATCTGGCGGGGGATCCCATTCTTCACCATCATGATTCTGGCGGGCCTGCAGGCCATCCCGGACGAGGTCTACGAAGCGGCCACGGTGGACGGGGCCAGCGTCACCCAACGGTTCTGGCACGTGACGCTCCCCATGCTGCGGCCCATCATCGTCGTCGCCACGGCCACCCGCATCATCTGGACCTTCAACTACGCTGATCTCATCTTTGTCATGACCAGCGGCGGCCCGGCCAACGCCACCCAGATCACCTCAACCTACACCCTGCTCTCGGCGTACACGGACCTGGACTTCGGCTACGCGGCGACGCTGTCGGTGATCCTCCTGGTCATCATGCTGGTCTTTACGGCTTTCTACCTGAAATTCACGAAGGGCGTGGAGTCGGTGTCGGGATGAGGCAACAGCGGTCCGGGGATCTGTTCGAGCGCATCCTGGGCGGCCCGGTCCTCTGGACCGGCCTGGCGCTCATGACCCTCTTCGCCATGGGGCCGTTCCTCTGGGCCTTCTCCGCCTCCCTCAAGACGCGGGCGGAGCTGTACGAGACGCCCATCACGTACATCCCCACGCATCCCATCTTCAGGAACTATGTGGAGGCCTGGACCTCCCGCCTCACCCCGTTCAGCCGGTTCTTTGCCAACAGCCTGTGGGTCTCTTCGGTCACGATGGTGGCGACCATCGTGATCTCCACCTCGGCCGGCTACGCCCTGGCGCGCTTCCGGTTCGTCGGCAAGAACACCCTGATGCTGGTCTTCCTGGCCACCCAGATGTTCCCGGCTGTGCTGCTCATCGCGCCCCTGCTCTCCCAGTGGTACGCGCTGGGCCTGATCGACACGTACCAGGCGCTCATCTACTCCAACTTCTCCTTCACCGTGCCGTTCACGGTCTGGATGCTGGTCGGCTACTTCGAGAGCATCCCGCGCGAGCTGGAGGAGAGCGCCATGATCGACGGCTCCAGCCGGTTCGGCGCCCTCATCCGGATCATTGTGCCCCTGGCGGCGCCGGGCATCGCCGCCACCGCCATCTTCGCCTTCGTTTCCTCCTGGAGCGAGCTGCTGTTCGCCACCACGTTCACCAGCAGCACCGAAATGCGGACGCTGTCGGCCGGTCTCTTGTACATGGCCGGCCAGTACGAGGTCCAGTGGGGGCAGCTTTCCGCCGGCGTCATGATCAGCACCGTTCCCGTGGCCATCCTGTTCACCTTCCTCCAGAAACACCTCATCAAGGGCCTGACCGCCGGGGCGATGAAGGGCTGAGGAAAAGGGGCCAGGTTTAGTCGAACACGACGAGCCCGCGCGCCACCTCGCCGGCGCCGAGCGCCCGCAAGGCCTCGTTGATCTCGCTCAGCCTGAACCGACGAGAGACAAGCTCCTTCAGCTTCAGCTTGCCGGCCCGGTACAGATCGAGGATGCGCGGGAAGTCCATCGCCGGCCGGATGTTCCCGTAGGCGGTGCCCATGATGACCCGCGAGGTCCGCATCATCGCCAGCGGATCGAGGGTGAGCGTTGCGCCGACGGGCGCCATCCCGACTATGACTGCCAGGCCGCCCTTTCTGAGCGACTCGAAGGCCTGCTCGATCGTCTTGGGCTGACTGATGACCTCGAAGGCGTAATCGGCCCCGAAGCCGCCGGTGAGCGCCCGCACCCGGCTTACCACGTCGTCGCTACCGGCGTTGATGCAGTGGGTGGCCCCGAACTGCTCCGCGTACTTCAGCTTGTTGTCGAGGATGTCCACGGCGATGATCCTGGCCGCGCCGACCAGGGCTGCGGCCTGGATCACGTTCAACCCCACGCCGCCGCAGCCGATGACGAGGACGGACGAACCCGGCTGAACCCTGGCCGCGTTGACCACGACGCCGAAGCCTGTGGCCACGGCGCAACCGACGAGCGCTCCGACCTCGAAGGGCACGTCGTCCGGGAGCGGGATGACGTTGGTGGCCGGCACGACCGTATACTGGGAGAAGGCGCCCACCGCCAGGAAAGAGTTGATCCCCTGACTGCCCTTCCAGATGCGCGGGAAGCGCTTCAGGAGCGGCGCGTCGGCGGGCGGAGTGCAGAGGTAGGGCTCGCCCTTGAGGCAGTAGAAGCACTCGCCGCAGCGGTGGCCGAAGGCGAGGACCACGCGGTCGCCGGGGCTTACCTTGGCCACGCCGTCCCCGACGGCGTCCACGATGCCCGCGACCTCGTGGCCGAGGACCAGCGGCAGGACGCTGCCATACTCGCTGTTCCAGTGGTGGTAGTCGGAGTGGCAGACGCCCGCGGCTTTGATCTGGACCCGGACCTCGCCCGCGACCGGCGGCTTCAAGTCCACCTCCTCGACGATCATCGCGGCGCGGCGCTCGTACAGCACGGCGGCTTTCATGATTTCTCCTCCTCGGTTTGCAGCTCGGAGTCAGCTGCGCGGTCTCGAAGAACTCCGGAAAACGTCAGTCGCCCAAACAAACGAAGCGGGACCTCGGCCGACGACGCCCGATCAATACCGCCCGTATTCCCTGGCAGTGTCATGCATGGCGCAGACGTTCTCGGGCGAGACGTCGGCCTGGATGTTGTGCACGGCGCAAAGCACATAGCCACCCCCCGGGCCGAGATCGTCGATCCGCCGTTCCGCCTCGGCCTTGACATCGTCGGGGGTCCCGAACGGGAGGACCCGCTGGGTGTCGATGGCGCCCCAGAAGCAGATGTCCACGTTGTTCCCGACCGCGTCGAGCTCGTCCTTGGCCATCTCGATCCAGAGGTCGGCCAGCCTTTCCATCAGGGCCTCGAAGAATGTGGGATTGGTGATCACGTCGCTGAACCAGCCCTCGAAGCCGCGCAGGAACTGCGCCTGGTGGACGATCCCTCCCGGCAGGCTGAGGACCACCGCGTAATCCGTCCCCCGGTGGAGGCGTGCGGCCGCCTCCGCCAGGGGACGGCACCGACCGGGGTCGTGGGGATCGGGCCAGCGGAGCTTCTTCAGGTCCGCCACGTCCACATCGCCCGCCAGGGGGGATTTGGTCAGATCGTAGTAGAGGCTCCCCTGCGGCCGGCTCCGCACCACGCCCCATTCATCCTGGTAGGAGCCGTCCGAAAAGATGATGTCCTGCCAGTTGTCCGGGTCGCCCTGACTGAGGCTCCGGGTGTCGATATCGAAGCGCTGAAGCATGGCTTCGCTGGGATGGGCGATGTTCAGCCACTTGCTGAAGATACGGGGAGGCTCCGGGCTCCCCAGGTAACGACTCAGTCTCTCGTGGGCCTCCACCACCAGGGAGCTGGAGCGACTGCCCCCAAGATCCAGGGGCACCCGGTCCGGCTCCTGATGGTTCAAGGCCCGGAGGACCCGCTCGCGATGAGTCATGGTCGCCGTGATTCCCCCTGCCCTTTGCTTCGCGGCAAGGCTTTCTGTTCTGCACTACTGGACACAAATACAAGGCCAGAGCACTTTTCCTGACGGGATTCATGCGCAGTATAGACACGAGGGCATCCAGGGATCAACCGTGTGTTGCCGATTGGTATTGAGGTAGGAACTGAAGGGTGTGATCATAGGCGACAGCGGGGCAGCCTGGATATGGCTTCCCGGTGCGCACGGGTCCCCCTCCCACGTGGAGTTGGCGAAGCGCATCGGGCGAAGGCCGCGTCCTATTCCTTCACACCGCCTCGATCGTGGACGGCGGCTTCGGGGTGATGTTGTACGTCACGGAGACGACGCCCTTGACCTGGGTGGTGATCCGCTTGGCCAGCTTATCCAAAGTGGGCCAAGAGAGATGCGTCGGGGTGCCGGTGGTGGCGTCAATGCTTTCCCAGCACCGGACCTCGATCTGATATCCGAACTCCCGCCGCTTCTTGCGGATGCCGGTGACCCGATCCTCGTGGAGGATGGCGAGGTACTGGAAGGCGCGCGAGCGGGCGAGTTCCTCCTCGACGATCTTCGTCGCGACGCGGATGATCTCGATCCGCTCCGGGGTCACCTCGCCGATGACCCGGGCGGCGAGGGCCGGGCCAGGGAAGGGGGGCCGGTCGTAAATGGCCTTGGGCAGGCCGAGTGCCTTCCCCACCATTCGCACCGCGGTCTTTCTGAGCTGGATCACGGGCTCAAGCACCTGGTAGCCATACGCCCGCTCCGTGTCAATGCCGAGCTGGGCGAGGACGTTGTGCTGCCGCTTGATACCGGCCACGGTCTCTTCCACGTCGGTGTAGTTCGTGCCCTGGAGGAGGTACCGGGCGCCGCTCTCCTGGACCAGCGGGCCGAAGACTGCCTTGTAGAAAGTCTGAGTGATGGCCTCGCGCTTCTCCTCCGGATCGGTGACGCCCTTCAGGGCCGCGAAGAAGTGCGCCTTCGCGTCCACCAGCTCCGCACGAACGCCAAGCTTCTTGAAGGTCGTCACGATGGCCTGTGGCTCGCCCGCCCGCATGATGCCGTTCTCGATGAAATAGGCCTTGAGGCGAGGCCCGAGGGCGAGGTGGCCCAGCACCGTCACCACCGAGGAGTCCACCCCACCGGAGAGAGCCACCACCGCGGTCTTATCGCCCACCGTAGCCCGGATGCCTTCCACCTGTGTCTTGATGAACGCCTTCGGGTCCAGGTCCTTGACCTTGATCTCCTTGATTTCCATCGGTCCTCCTCCTCGGTCGTTGGGTCACGCAACTGGGTGGGGGCAGCACCAATCCGAAAAAGTACGAACCGCCATGATCACCCAGCACCAGCGCTGGGTACCCGGGTCGCGAAGGATGGGATATTCTCTTGTCTCTAACGTAGAACGCGACGCCGAGTTCGTGAGGACTTTGGGCTCTTGGTTACTCTGCCAAATGCTCCTCCGGGCTTGGCGTTCTTGGCGCCTTGGCGGTTAGCTCTTTTGGCTACGGGCAGTCCTGCTTCCTACTGCTCGGGGTTGAGGGCCCCGAGGGCTATTCCCGCAAGCCTCTCCATCTCGCGTGCCACCACGGTCTGGTCTAGCTTGCCGCTCCCGGCGGCCCGTGCGGCGTTGTAGAGCTGCAGCGCCGCCGCCGCCATGAGGGCGGGGGCCTTGGCCTGCGTAGCGGTCTGCAGGAACAGGTTCAGGTCCTTGAACATCAGGTCCAGGGCGAAGCCGGGCTCGTAGTTGCCCGCCAGCGCCTTGATGCGCAGATGGTTCTCCAGGATCCAACTGCAACCGGAGCTGCTGCGCAGGATCGAGACCAGGGTATCCAGGTCCAGGCCGAGCTTCCGGCCCACCAAGAGGGCTTCTACCGCGGCCACGGTGTGCGCCGCCACCAGCGCCTGGTTGACCAGCTTGGCAGCCTCACCGGCGCCGGCGCCCCCGCAGTGGATGATCTTTCTACCGATCGCCTCCAGCACGGGCCGCACCGCCTCCAGGTCCGCCGCCTCACCGCCAACCATGATGGTGAGAATCCCGGCCTCGGCGCCGGGGGGCCCGCCGCTCACGGGGCAGTCCAGAGCCCGGATGCCTCTGGCGCGGGCCGCCTCGTACACCTTGCGGGAGGTGCCGGGGTCCACGGTGCTCGTGTCGCAGAGGTAGGCGCCGGGCTTGAGATGAGCCAGGAGGCCGTGCGGGCCGTCGGTCACGGCCAAAAGGGCCGCCGGGTCGGGCAGGCTGGTGACCACCACGTCCGCCTGCCGGGCCAGGGTGGGCAGGTCCGGGGCGGGGGTGGCGCCCAGGGCGGCCACGGCCTGCACCGCGGCCGGGTTCAGGTCGTAGGCCCACACCGGGAAGCCGGCCTTGAGGAGGTTTCTGCACATGCGCTGACCCATGATGCCGACGCCGACAAAGCCAACGTTGCGAGACATGAGGTGCTCCTCCTGAGTGGATGAGTCGCCGTCTTTAAGCTGTGGATTGGTTTGGATGGATGCGGCCCGGCCGACGCCCCGGGAAGCGCCGGTGACTATGGGGGCCTTTCCCAAGAGGTCCATGGCGATTCCCGTACTTGCCCTATCGGCCGAGGAGGGCGTTCGGCAGCCAGACGGAGAGGCTGGGGAAGAGAACGATGAGAGCGAGCGTCGCCAGCAGCGGGACGTACCAGGGGAGCATAGCAATGGAGAGCCGCTCCAGGGGGACGCCCGTCACCCGGTTTAGGATGTAGAGCACCGTGCCCACCGGCGGGGTGACCAGGCCGATCATGAGGTTGAAGACCATGATGACCCCGAAGTGGATGGGATCGATGCCGTACTGCTTGACCATGGGCATGAAGATGGGCACCAGGATGAACAGAGCGGGCGTCGGATCAATGAAGCAGCCGACGATCAGGAGGAAGATGTTCACGACGAGCAGGAACATCAGTTGAGTACTGACGATGCTCCCCATCCAGTTGACCAGCGTGTCGGTGATCTGATACCGGGCGATCACCCAGCTGTAAATGGAGCTGGCGGCCACGATGAACAGGATGATGGAGGTATCCATCATGGAGTCCTTGAGGATTTGGAGGAAGCTCCGGAGGTTGATGGTCTGGTAGAAGACGCCCATGACTATGACATAGACCACGGCGATGGCCGCGGCCTCGGTGGGCGTGAAAATCCCCGAGACGATGCCTCCGATGAGGATGACGGGCGCGAGGAGCGGCAGGATGCCCTTCTTGATCGCCGCGAACACCTCCGGCATCGAGGCGCGCCGCTTCGCCTTCCAGCCGTACCACGGGGCCATGGCCACCAGGAGCGCCATCATGGCCACTCCCATGATGACGCCGGGGAAGAAGCCGGCGATGAGGAGCTTGGCCACCGACTCGCCCGCCATGGCGCCGTAGATCACCATGGGGATGCTGGGCGGGATGATGGGGCCGATGGTGGCGGAGGCCGCCGTCACGGCGGTGCTGAACTCGAGGTCGTACCCCTCGTCCACCATTGCCTTGATCTCCATCTGGCCGAGGCCGCCGGCATCCGCCACCGCGCTGCCGGACATGCCGGCGAAGATCATGCTGCCCAGGACGTTCACGTGGCCCAGGCCGCCCTTGAAGTGGCCCACCAGGGTCTTGGCGAACTCGAAAATCCGGTCGGTGATCTTGGCCTCGTTGCAGAGGCGCCCGGCCAGGATGAAGAAGGGGATGGCGAGGAGGGTGAAGTTGGTCACGCCGTACATGATCCGCTGGGACAGCATGTCCCAGGGGATCGCGTCGAAGCCCCGCAGGACCCCGAGCGCCAGGACGCTCGTCACGCCCATGCTCAGGGCCACGGGGAACCCGAGGAGCATGAGAACCAGCAGCACTCCCATCATCAGGAAGAAGATGAGCATCGCCCTCGTCCTCTCCTCACCCCTGGATGTGGCCGAAGAGGGTCCGCCAGTCCCGGATCACGTCCTTCACCGTCAGATAGACCATGATGACCAGGCTAACGGGGATGGACAGGTAGAGGTAGCTCGTGCTGACGGGGAAGCTTCCGGCCTCCACCGGATAGACCGCCCGCATCATCAGGAGGCTTCCCCAGACGATGCCGGCGAGGAAGGCCAGTCCGGCCAGGCTGATGACGAAGTCCACGCAGGCCTTCATTCTGGGCGGGAACCGCGTCAGCAGGAAGTCGGCGCGCAGATGCAGGCCCTTCTTCGTTGCGATGGCGCTGCCGAGGAAGATCTGCCAGGCGTAGAACCAGCGGGCGGCCTCCTCGGTCCAGGGGACCGAGACCTGCATGATGTAGCGGAAGAACACCTGGGCGATCACCAGGGTGAGCATGACCACGAAGGCGGTGAGGACCGCGACCTCCAGCACTTTCCAGACCAAGCGGGTGAATGCGCTCATGGCCGAACCGTGGCCTCGCTCCGTGGGGGTTCGCGGGACGGGGGCGGCGGGGCGGGCCGCCCCCGTCCGCACAAGGAAACCCGGCGCCCGCCCCAGGCGTGCGGGCGGCGCCGGGCTCGGACCTCGGCGACGTCTGCTACCAGCCGAGGATCTGCTTCAAGAGATCCTTGACCTCGGGCGCCCACTGCTGGGCCGCGATGCGCTCGACGGCCGGCCGGGCGGCCCCGAAGAACTTCGACTTGTCCACGGTGACGAACTGGACGCCGTGCTTCTTCTCCAGGATGTTGCGCAGCTCGGTGCTCTTCTCTTCTTGCTGGCCGCTCCCCCAGGCGGTAGCCATCTTCACCGCGTCCTCCACGATCTTCCGGTGCTCGGCGCTCAGGCCGGCGAGGAACTTGGTGTTGCCGAACCAGTGGAAGTAGGCCGAGAGGTGGTCGGTGAGCATGACGTACTTCTGGACCTCGTACAGCTTGGCCTCGTAGATCTGGAGGATGGGGTTTTCCTGGCCGTTCACGACGCCGGTCTGTAGGGCGGTAAAGACCTCGGGCCAGGCCACCGGGGTCGGCAGCGCGCCCAGCTCCTTCCAGACGGCCACCCAGGTCGCGATCTCGGGGACCCGCAGCTTGAGGCCCTTCAGCTCGGTGGGGGTGGGGATGGCCTTGCTAGCGGTGAGCAGGCGCGCGCCCCGCCGGGAGAGGCCGAGCAGCCGCATGTTCCCGTTCTTGGTCATGTCGGCGTCGAGCTTCTGGCCCAGCTTGCCCTCGTAGGCCTTCTCGACGGAGCCGTAGTCGGGGAAGACGAAGGGGACGGAGGTCACGGCGTACTTCGGGGCATAGATGGCGATGCCCATGTCGCCGGACTGCACGATCTGGAACTCGTTGCGGCTGGCGCCCTCCAGGAGTTCCCGCTCGCCGCCCACCTCGGGGCCGAGGAGTCGCACGGTCATCGCACCCTGGGAGGTCTTCTCGATGTGGTCCTTCATCCGATTGGCGATGCCCCAGACGATCTCCTCCGTGCGGGCGTTGTGCATGGCGACGGTGACCGTGGTTCCCGCCTCGGCGGGGACGAGCAGGCCCGACCAGAGCAGTGTAGCAAGGCAAAGCAACGGAATGATCACAACCGGTGTTCGTTTCATGGGTGGCCCTCCTTCCAGGTTGACGGGTGCCGATATCCCTTTAAGTCGAGGGTCGATGATGCCTCTGGGGAGTCTGCGGAGGGGTTACTTCGCGTGACTGGCCAACAAGAAAACCCCGCAACGACCAGGGCATACTATCAACCAAGCGAAGATTCAGGACGGGTGGTGGCAACTGCCATCGCGATGGAGGGGAATATGGCAAGAAACGTTAGTCAAAACGGAGATTCGTTGTCAACATGAAACTATGCTATGGCTAGCAAAGCATGCAGACTCAGACGCTCGGCCACAACGACGGGGGGGGATCCCCAGACGTGACTACATGCTTCCTCACGCGTGGACCGGGCCTGCACGAAGTTCGTTTGGGGCGTCAACCCCCCGAGGATTTGTCCCACAAGTCAGACAGGGGGGGTCGAGGCAGTGGCGCACCGGGACCGAATCGTTTATACTTCGGCGCGATCGTGTCATCGAAGCATCTGGGCTCATTCTTCACGCGGAGGAGCGCGATGGCAAAGGTAGCTCAGAGACATGTCCAGGAGCAGATCGACCAGATCGTGGCCGCCAGCCGGCCCGAGGGGCTGTCGGGACCGGGGAAGCATCCGATTCCGAGCGATCACGCCGCCCATGTGGTGCAGCTTACCGGCTGGGGCCAAACGACGCTGGCGGCCGACCACCTGCTCTTTCCAGAGCTGAACGGGTTCTTGCCGGGCGTGTTGGCGGGGGTGATCCGGCAGCTCAACATCCAGTTCGCCGGCGCACGCCTCCTGGCGGAGGACTCCGAGGCCGAGGCTTCGCGCAAGATCCGGCAGCGCCAGTACAGTTACGAGACGCTCCTGGAGACGGCGATCAACTTCCTGGGCCTGGAGAGCCGGTGGCTGAATGGCGTCGAGCGGCTCCAGGCGGTCGGCAGCATCCGAGGCGCCCTGGCCGAGTGGGAGGCGCGCGAGGCGGCCGAGGCGACGGGCTCGGTGGCGGCGGCCGTGGTGCGCCGGTTCCTGGATCGGATGAAGCTGGTCATGAAGGGGGCCAGCATGGTGGCCAAGACGGCCGTCCGGATCGAGCAGGCCCTGGACTTCGGCAAGCCCGTCCTCCTGGCTTTCCTGGATAAGGCCCGGGCCGAGATCGAGAGGAACATCTACACCCGCATGGTCCGCGAGGGCCGCTGCCGGTTCGGCAACGACTACGCCCTGGGGCTCCGCTGGCTGCGCCATCTGGGCTTCGAGCAGGTGTCCACCAACCCGGTCCTGGCGGCCCTGGCATACCAGGACGATCCGGAGCTGCCCCGGATCCTCCAGGCCGAGGTGAAGGCGCATCCGAAATTCGCAGCCTGGAAGGCCAAGCCCGAGCAGTACGGCGACGAGATCGCCCTGTACGCCACGCTGCTCGCCCTCTGGGACAACCTGCACGTGTACCGGCCCATCTTCTTCAACCTGGCGAATGAGTCGGGCGGCGGGGTGGTCTCGTTCCAGTTGAACCCCAACATCGCCCACCTGGTGTACGAGAGCGTCCGGGACGTCTTCGCCGCCTTCGCCGCGGCGACCGAGGATCTCGGGGTCTATGACGACTATCTGCTGGCCGGCTATGCCGCCACACGGGAGCGGGGCCGGCCCAACATGGTGATCAAGGTCGCGGCCAGCTCCCCGGCGGCCCGGGAGATCGCGCGGACCATCAACACCTTCGGCTTCGGCAGCAACATCACGGTGATCTACACCGCGGGCCAGGAAGTCACCATGATCCTGGAAGAGTTGGCCGGGATGGCCGGCGCCATCAAGAAGGGCATCGTCCCGACCCAGCTGTACATGACCAACATGGGCGGGCGGTTCGAGAGCCACCTCCGGGAAGTGAAGCTGGAGGAACTGTTCGGAGAACTCAAGAAGAAGCTGGGCGAGGCGGAGGCGTTGAAGCGATTGGAGCAGCTCGCCGCCGCCAACGGCACCAAGCCCAAGGTGGATGCGGCCAAGGGGTACGAGGCCAAGGTGGTGGCCGCCACCAGGTTCGGCAGCCAGCGAACCATCGAGGCCAACGTGATCGCAGCCCTATCGGACGTGGCCTCGGCGGAGGAGCTGAAGACGTGGGAAGCCGTCATCGGCAAGTCCGGCACGCTGGTGGCGCGCCGCGTGTGGGGCATCTTCTTCTCGGAGACGAACCGGGAGAAGTGGGTGGACTACCTCTGCCGGAAGCATCAGCTCAGCCGGGAGCAGGCCAAGCTCATCTTCAGCCGCGTCTGTTACCTGCCGGCCTCCAAGCGCAAGCCGCAGGACACGTACTGGACGCTCACCGGGAACAACATGGTCCACACCGAGTTCCCGAACCATCAGGAGAACGTGCGGAAGATGGCCGAGGGCCCGGGGTTCAATCTCGCGGACTACGTCGAGTCCATCACCGGCCAGTTTTCGCCGGAGGTCCTGGACAAACTGAACACGATCCCCGATTTTCGCAAGGGGTACGAATTGAACGCCGACCTCAACCGGATCCTGCGTGAGGCCGGCATCGCGGGGGACTTCGGAAGCGGCGGCCACAAGCCGGAACGGTGGCCCGACTTCGGCTCCGTCGTCAAGACGCTGGCCGAGTTCAAGGGGGCCTACGACAAGTTCCGGGGCGACATCCTGGGGCTGTTCAGGGCGGCGGCAAAGCCGGCGCAGGCCGTGAAGCCTGCGGTGAAGAAGGCCGCGAAAAAGGTGGCGAAGGCCGTCCCCAAGAAGGCGGCCAAGGCAAGCGCGAAGGGTCGCCGGGGACGGCGGTAACGCCCTCGCCGGCAGACCGGGGCGAAAGGAGGGACGAGCATGGCGTGCGGGATGAAGAACGCGGCGAAGAGCGGCAAGTCCTCCTGCGGGTCGAGCAAGGCGAAGGCGGCGAAGAAGAAGTAGAATCCGTCAACCGAAGGGGTCAAGGCCAGAGCCCCCTCGGCATGGGGCCGAGGGGGCTTCGTGTCGCAGGGGCGGTTGCACGTGATTTCCACCGGTGACGTTCAAGAGGGCAAACGGTATGAGGCAGCAGACGGGTCAGGCATCCATGAAGGGGCAACCGCAGCTTCAGAAGTTCGTGCGGCGGGCCCGTGAGCTTGGGGCAGTCGGCGCCAAGGTCATACCTGCCGAGACCGTCGTGACCGCTCCTTGGGTGCGAGTGAAATGCCAGTTCGGCTGCGGGGGGTTCAACAGCAGCCTCTGTTGCCCGCCGCACAGCCCAAAGCCGGAGGAGACGCGGGAGGTGATCGCGTGTTACAAGCGAGCCCTCCTCATCCATTGCAGGAGCAATGTGCGACCGACCAAGATCGTTGTTAAACTCGAGCGCGAGATATTCCTGGCTGGCTTCTACAAGGCGTTCGGCCTGGGGGCGGGCCCCTGCCGATTGTGCAGGACGTGCAATTTGAAGGAGTGCACTCGACCAGACGACGCCCGCCCTTCGATGGAGGCGTGCGGCATTGACGTGTTTGCCACGGCCCGTGCGAATGGCTTTCCGATCGAGGTGGTCAGAGACTATTCTTGTGACGAGAATCGGTACGGAGTCGTTCTGATCGACTAGCCCTTTCGACCCACTGTGGCATGGGTCGCAGCGGGCGACACTTAGTCATGTGTGTCCGAAATCCGCCCGCATAAGAGGAACCCCCGGTCCGCTCCAAGGCGCTGGGCCCGCAACGCCTCCCCCAGCCCCGCCCCCGCTCGCCCGACGCGTTTGCGCTTGACAGCGCGCCCCCCGACTGCGGTATCCTGCGCCCGTTTCGACATGAGGCAGCCCTGTGCTGACCTCGTGATGCCGGCTGGGACATGCGGCCAGAAGGGAATTTTTCATTACTCTTCGCAGGGGCGAGTCAGGAGGGAGAGATGGGCAAACAGTTGGATTTGTCAGGGAAGAAAGTCTTTCCAGAAGATTTGCGGGAGTTCTGTGTGGAAGCGATGCTTAAGAGCGGAATGAACGAAAAGGACAGCCGTACGACGGCTGATGTGCTTGTGACAACTGACATTTTTGGAGTTCATACGCATGGAACCAAGCAACTCCGGAATCTCTTGAAGAACGTGCGATTGGGCGGGCTGAATGCAAAAGCAAGTCCGGAAGTAGTTGCAGAGGGTCCGGCGTGGGGAATGATCGACGGTCACTATACTATGCCGATGGTGACATCGTGCATGGCGATGAAGCTGGCAATGAAGAAAGCCAAGGATTCTGGGATCGGCTATGTGGGAGTGAGACACAGCAGCCATTTTGGAGCGGCGGGATACTATGCGACTATGGCGGCGAAGGAGGAGATGTTCGGCTTGGCAATGACTAATGTTGATATTTGCGTGACGGTCCCCGGCGCCAAGGGAAGAATCTTAGGTACAAATCCGTTGGCTTATGCTTCACCCGCCGGCAAAGAGAAACCGGTATTCTTGGATGTTGCCACCAGCGCCGTTGCTGTGAGTAAGATTTTTGCCGCAAGGACCTTGGGGAAAACAATTCCGGACAATTGGTTGGTTGATGAGAACGGGGTCCCAACAACCGACCCGAATAAATGCAGCGTCGGCGCCCTGCTGCCAATGGCCGGGCACAAAGGTTATGGTATTGCGTTGATGATCGAGATTCTGTGCGGAGTATTAACCGGTTCAGGAGTTACAAGAGAAGTGAAAGTCTGGGTGGAAGAGTTTGACAAGCCCGCAAATCAAGGCCATTCGTTCATCGCAATTGATATCGGGGTTTTCATGCCCATTCAGCAATTCAAGGACAGGATGGATAGGCTGATCAGAGAAATCAAGAGTTCACCCAAGGCAGATGGCGTTGACCAAATCTATCTGCCGGGGGAAATAGAATGGTTGAAGCGGGAGAAAGCGTTGAAAGAGGGGATACAATTGCCGGATGATGTCGTGGCTAGCCTTGCTGGTTTGGCGGAAGATATTGGATTAGATGTAATAAAGCCAAAATAGGCGCTCAGGCATCGATTTATCCAGCATGCGAAGGGGAAATGAAATGATACTTTCGAAGTACAGCATGGGGATCGGCGACCGGTTTACGCGGCAAGGCGTCGCGCAGCTCACGGCGGTCGTGCAGGCCCGGGCGCTGGGCGCGGAGGTCACGCCCGTCTGGAACAAGTCGAATCGGGAGCATCTGATCGTCCATACGCATCCCGACAGCGTGCGCGCCGAGGCCGACGCCGCGGTGAAGGCCCTGGGATGGAAGGGGCCGTACTACGTGGATGCCGACCACATCGGCCTCAAGACCGTGGATGCGTTCATCCCCGGCAGTGATTTCTTCACGCTTGACGTGGCGGATTTCACCGGGCAGGCGGCCCCGGAAGCGGACATCCAGGACTTCGTGGCCCGGCACCGCCGGTACGCCAGGGCCTTGGAGATTCCTGGCATCCAGGCGACGCTCCACGTCTCCGAGAAGGATATCGCCGATATCGCGCGGAAGTACCTGCTGGCGGTCAAGGAAGCGGGGGCCATCTACCGCCACATCGAGGCCGCCAAGGGGCGCGACCGGTTCGTCACCGAGGTGTCCATCGACGAGACGGACAAGCCCCAGACGCCCATCGATCTGCTCTTCATTCTCGCCGCCGTCGCGGACCAGAAGATCCCGGCACAGACGATCGCTCCCAAGTTCACCGGCCGGTTCAACAAGGGCGTGGATTACGTCGGCGACGTCGCCCAGTTCGACAAGGAGTTCAATGAGGACCTGGCGGTGATCGCGTTCGCGATCCGGGAATTCGGTCTCCCCGCCAACCTCAAGCTCAGCGTGCATTCCGGGAGCGACAAGTTCTCGATCTATGGCTCCATGGCCCGCGCCATTCGGAAGCGCGACACCGGGCTCCACCTCAAGACCGCCGGCACGACCTGGCTGGAAGAAGTCGCCGGGCTGGCGATGGCGGGTGGAGACGCGCTGAAGCTGGCACAGGAGATCTATGAAAAGGCCTACGCCCGGATCGACGACCTGTGCAAGCCGTATGCGGCCGTCATTGATATTGCTCGGGCCAAGCTCCCGGATCCGAAGACGGTCCGCGGTTGGTCCTCATCGGCGTTCGTGGCGGCGCTCCGCCACGACCAGAAGAATCCGGCGTACAACCGGCACTTCCGCCAGTTGATCCACGTCGGCTTCAAGGTGGCGGCGGAGATGGGTCCCGTGTACTACCAGGCGTTGGAAGCCAACGCTGGCGTGATCGGCCGGCTGGTCACGGAGAACCTCCTGGAGAAGCACATCAAAGCGGTCTTCGTGAAGCCTTAGGCGGACGACTGCTCCCAGGAGAAGGCTGCGAGTTACCTCGGGGCCGCCCGGGCAAATTGTTTCAGAATCAACGCTCCCTGTTACTCTGCCGGAGGGCGCAGCATGCTGGTCACTGTGCACTGGACGGAGCTACACGGCGATAGCCATTCCCTCTGGCACGCCGACATGTGCCTGTATGCTTACCTGCATCCTGCACGCGACACTCTCCTCTACATCGGCAAGGCGGACTACCAGACCGTGCGGCAGCGCGTGTACGGCCACCACCTCCCGTTCCAGCCTCACATCTGCCCCGGTCTATCTGTGCATTTGGCATCGAGACGGCGAGAGGGAGCGCCAAACACCCCGAAAGTTGCGAGATCGCCTGTGCGGGCGCGCTCATCTACAAGCGTATGGGCTCTTCTTGGCGGCAGGCCAATTACTGCTGGTTCGGCGCCGGGGAGCTTCCTCAGCTTGAGAAATTCCTGCGCCCCTTCCCCGGCCTAATCATCGGGTACAACCTCTTCGATTTCGACTACCGGGTGCTGCGTCCACACATCCCGCTCGAAGGGATTGTGGAAAAGACGGTTGACCTGCGGCTCCTCCTAGATAGCCTTCACTCCAGCCAGAACGTCAACTTGAAGCTCGCCTCGCTTGCGCGCATCAACCTGATGCGGCGAAAGCTCCATGACAGCCGCAAGATGCCAGCGCTGTGGCGTGCAGGAAAACGCCAATTTGTATTATCCCACAACAAGCGAGATCGCGAACTCACCGCCGAACTGTGGATGTATCTTCTCCAGCGGCGGCGGGTGGAAGCGGCCGGCCTTGTTGGCGTTGGCACGGAACTGTGGCTCACGCTCAGCCCGAAGGCCCTGCGGATGCTCGCGGGACGCACGCGGCAACTTACCTGTCGCGAGTGGCTCGCGCGGATCGAGGAGTGGGGCAACGCGGTTCATCCACTGCCAACAGTGGTTCATCCTGGTGGCCCGGCGCAAGCGGTGGTTCCGTCGGGAAGAGACGTGCGCTTGCCCCTTTTGCAAGTGTGCTGTCCCTCTTCAGCGTGGCAGGCATACAGAAACACTCAGATGGCGGCGCAAGAGCCTTGGCACGTGTTACTTCTGGTTTTACCGGCAACCCTCCCGCGTACCTGCGAGGTACTTCCCCGACTCCAAGAAGGCACGATCCTGGATTAACCGTCTGCGCATGGGGTCGTGGTGGTAGCCTTACGCCGGGCTGCGCAACAGTCCACAAGGGGCTCTAATCCGCTGCCAGATACGTCAACTTGCTCAACCCATCCCCCAAGCAGTGTTCCGCTGGGCTCTAAGGGCAGGGCTCGCAATCGGGTCGTTCTCCCAGCGACGGCAACCGCTTATCGTCTCCGCGGCGCGAAACGGGCGAGGGGTTGGGCCCGACCCTTGAGCGCTGTCGATCTCGCCAGCGCCAGGACTTGGCGCCATCCATTACCGGGGTGGTCGATTCGACCTCTGCCAGGCCCAGGCAGAACCAGTGGTAGGGGGGTAGTCGAACCGATGGCCAAGGCTGAAGACCCGGGTGTTCTTGCCTTCCCGACCGGGGGCTCTGCCGTTTCGCAATTGACGCTGAAGGAAGAATCGCTTACAGTCCAGATCGCGGGCGCAATGCCCGAGAGGGCGAAGGCATCCTTGAGGTGCTCAGAGTTAGGAGGCCGGACAATGGACTGGCGGGAACGGATCCTTGTGGACCAAAAGATCCTCGTCGGCAAGCCGGTGATCAGGGGAACCCGAATCTCGGTGGAATTCGTCGTGGATTTGTTGGCCCAGGGGTGGACAGAGGCACAAATCCTGGACAGCTATCCGGGAATCTCGCGCGAAGACATTCTGGCGTGCCTCAAGTATGCCAGTGAGATCCTCAAGTCCGAACGGGTGTATCCCGTACCGGCTTGAACCATGCGAATCCTGGCGAACGAGAATTTCCCCGGTCCTGCCATTGAGGCCCTGCGCGGGAGGGGGCACGATGTAGTCTGGGCACGCACGGACATCCCGGGTGCCCAAGACGAAACCGTTCTGGAGCGGGCCCAGGCGGAAGGACGCTTGCTGGTCACGCTGGACAAGGACTTCGGAGAGTTGGCATTCCGGTGGGGATTACCGGCGACCTGTGGCGTGGTCCTCTTCCGGGTTTCGTTGCCGGGTCCGGAGGCAGCAACCCGAAGAATCGTGGAGGTACTGGAAAGTCGAACGGACTGGCACGGGCGTTTTGCCGTGGTGGAGGAGAACAGGACCCGCATCCGTCCTTTGCCGGCACCAAGGCAGAGGCGCTGAGCGCGGCCAAACTTTCCTGCAGGCCTTCATACGGTGCGGATCCCGTCAAGGTATGAAGCCCCCTCGGGAATCTCCCGAGGGGGCCTCGCGTCTATTCTGCGAGCTGCTGGACCCCCAGGCTCCAGGCGCGGCCCCGGACCTTACGGCAGCAGGCGCGGTTCCTTCCCGCGCTCCGCCACCATGACCGCCTGGGCCCCGCGCACGTCGGACCGGTCGTGGACCAGGGCCGCCACGGCCGCGGCCATGGCGCGCGGGTCGTCGGGTCCGGGGAAGATCACGTTGCGGCCGATCAGGGCGCCCCGGATGTTGGGCCCCGCCTGCAGGGCGGCCTGGAGATCCTTCAGGACCGGCAGGGGATTCCCGGTCACCTCGCCTCCCAGGATCAGGATGGGCAGGGTGGTCGCCCGCGCGACCTTCTCCAGCCCCTGGCACGAAGGGATCTTGAGCCAGGTGTTCAGCGACGAGGGCCCCATCGCCGAGGCGACGCTCACCATGCCGGCCAGATCCTGGGCCGTCCGTTGCACGACGTACATCCCCCGCACCCGCTTCACGGGAAGCGGTTCCAGGAAGGCGGTGAGGTCGGCGCGAACGCACTGGCTCACGGCATCGGCGCACGCCAGGATGGTCCGGCCCGAGGCGGGATCGGCCGGATCCAGGCGGAACATGAACTTGGCCCCGTCCATGCGCAGGGCCTGCATCCGCTCCGTGGTGAAGGCGGTGAAGGTGTCCTCCATCTCGAAGGCCGTCCCCCTGAGGCCCCCCCGGTTCATGCACCCCACCAGCAGGCGATCGTCCAGCAGGCTGGCCCCTCCCCGTTCCTTGGTCAGCCGGGTCAGGATGAGAAGGTCCTCGATGAGATCCGGCGTGCCCATGATCCCGTCGATCCCCGGACAGGTGAGGACCCGCAGGATGCGGGCGAGGTAGGCGTGTCGGTCCGCCATTCCCAGGGGATCGTCCTTCACGTTGAGGACGTTCCTGCCCGGGTGATCGGCGGCCAGGATGACCAGGTTCCCATCGGGCGCCGGGATGGAGCGGCGTTTGCGGCGTTCCGCTTCCTCCTGGACGATGGCGGGCCGCTCGATTCGCACGTCGGTGATGGCGGCGAAGAGGTCGGATGGCAAGAAGGCGACCGGGTCGAAGAGTTTGGGGACCAGCGTGCGGGCAGGCATGTGCCAACTCCCTTCGGTCCAGCGGGGTCAGGGGGCGTGCAGCCGCGGAAACAGGGGCTGGAGTGCGCCATAGACATCCTCGTACAGGGCCCACCGCCCCTGGTAGAACCGCGCCGCTTCCGGATCCGGCGCGACTGTCTCCTGGATCGGATTCCATTGTCGCGCAGTCGCATCCAGATCGTCAATCATATCCACAGAGCGCGCCGCCAGCAGTGCGGCGCCCATCGAGGCGGTCTCGGTATACCGGGGCCTCAGTACCGGGAGCGCCAGGATGTCCGCCTTGATCCTGATCCAGAGATCCGACCGCGCGCCACCGCCCATGGCCACCACCTCGCCGGGTTCGATGCCTATGGCGCGCAGACCTTCGAGACAGGACCGGGTCTCGTATCCCACACCCTCCATCATGGCCCGGGCGACGTCACCTCGGGTGTGTCCCAGGCTGAGACCCAGGATGACGCCCCGGGCGTCGGCATCCCAGCGCACGGATCGAGCACCCATGAAGCAGGGGAACACCAGGAGATTGCGGCCCCCGCGAGGGCTCTTCGCCGCCTCCTGCTCCAGGGTGGTCATCTCCTCAGGGGAAAGGTCGAGGAGTTCCCGGAACCAGCGCATCAGGGATCCGGACGTCGTGATCCCCAGCTCGAGCAGCCAGCGCCCGGGGGTTGCATGCACGGAGCAGGGCACGCGCCCGAGATCGTCGGGCAGTTGGTCCACGGCCATGCAGATATTGCTGGCCGTCCCGACCGAATCGATCATCCGTTGGCCGGAGAGTCCAATGCCTACGGCCTCGCAGGGCCGATCGCCGGCGCCGAGGGAGACCGGAATGCCCGCCGGCAGGCCGAGGGCCGGGGCGGCCGGCGCCGAGAGGCGGTGAGGCGCATCGGTGGACCGGAAGATCAGCGGGAACTGCTCCTGGCGGACACCGATCCGGCGGAAGATGTCGGGCCACCAGGCGTGCCGGCGCAGATCCAGCATCATGGTCCGTGATGCCAGCGTGTAGTCGGTGACCAGCTCGCCGGTCAGCCGGTAGTACACGTAATCCCGGGGCTGGAGGAATGTGGCCGCCCCATCGATCAGGTCAGGCTGGTGCTCGCGGATCCAGAGCAGCTTGCAGGCGGTGTAGTTCGGATCGGGCGAGAGACCGGTATGGTGGTGGAGGAACGATGAGCCGAACTCTTGGGCCAGGCGAGCGGCCTGATCCTGGCAGCGGCGGTCCATCCAGATGATGCATCGGGCGAGCGGCCTCCCGTCCCGGCCGATGGGCACGACGCCCTCCCGCTGAGACGACAGGCCCAGGACGGCGATCCGGCGGGGATCCTGGCCGACGAGACAGCGGCCGGCGGCCGCCACGCTGCCCCGCCACCAATCCTCGGGGTCCTGCTCGGCCCAGTCGGGCTGCGGGTGGTGGGTCGGATACGCCTCCTCGGACGAGGCCAGCAGCGTCCCGCGCGCGTCCCACAGGCAGACCTTGCAGGCGCTCGTGCCGATGTCGAAGGTGAGGATACTGTCCACCATTTCGAGCCACGAGCCACGAGCCACGAGAAAGGAGCCCGCGACCGACGGCCCTTCGCGGCTCTCAGCTCTGGGCTCGCAGCTCGTCGTTACGGCTTCACCAAGATCTTGAGTCCCTTGCTCTGCCCCAGGGCGTGGATGGCCGCCTTTGTCTCCTCCAGGGGGAACTCCAGGCCCAGGAGGGGCTTGAGAGTGAGGTACGGCAGCCAGCGCACCGCCCGGTGAAAGGTGTACGGGCGCATATAGGCGGACAGGATCTTCACCTCTTTCGCGAAAAGCCGGAAGGGCCTGACCTTGGCGATTCCCTCCGGGTCGGCCACGCCCATGACGAACACCGTCCCGCCCTTCTGCACCAGCTCGATCCCCTCCTCCAACAGGGCGGCCTTGCCCACGCACTCAAAGACGTACTCTGGCCCGAGGCCGTCTGTCTCCTTCTTCAGGAAGGCCGCCAGATCCTGCGCCCGGGGGTCCACCGGGATCCCGCCCACCGCCTCCACGATCTTGCGCCGGTGCTCGACCGGCTCGGAGACGATGACCTTGCAGATCCCGCTGTGGAGGAGAAGCTGCGTCAGGATGCACCCGATGGCGCCGCCCCCCTGCACCAGGGCGACATCGCCGGAGCGGATCCTCACGACGTCCAGGATGCGGAGGACGCACGCCACCGGCTCGGCCAGCGCGGCGACCTCCCAGGGTAATCCCTCGGGAAGCTTGTGGCACATCCGCTCTGCGACGCAGGTGTACTCGGCGTAGCCTCCGGGATGGGCGTAACGATTGTTGCACAGGTGCTCCCGGCCGTCGCGGCAGAAGTAGCAGCGGTCGCAGGGCAGGCCCTGCTCCACGGCCACCCGGTCGCCGACCTTCACCCTCGTCACGGCGCTGCCCGCGGCGGCGACGGTCCCGACATACTCGTGACCGAGGATGCGCGGGGGGGTGAAGATCGGGAACTTGCCCTCCAGGATGTGGACGTCGGTGCCGCACACTCCGCAGGCCACCACCTTGACCTGGACGTCGGAGGGATCCTTGGGGGTGGGCAGGGGCCAGTCTTCAATGTCCATCTGCTGGATCCCCTTCCAGACCGCTGCCTTCATCGTCGTGCCTCCTTTCCGGGCGCGCCTGCAAAGATGCCTTCGCCGCGCGTCCGGATCAAATCGAACACCTCTTCCACGCGGGGGATGTCGGTGCGGCCACCGAAGCAAGTGCGCTTGAGCGCCGCGGCCGCATTCGCCAAAAGGAGTATATGCCTCGCCTGTCAGCCCTGCAAGAATCCATGGAGCAATGCACCATAAAGCAGATCACCTCAATTCAACTGCAGCCCGCCACACACGTTGTACGTCTGGCCGGTGATGTAGCTGGCCTCGTCCGAGGCCAGGAAGGCGTACAGGTTGGCCACGTCCTCCGGGGTCTCGATCCGGCCCAGGGGAATCGCCGCGACGCGGGTGCGTTTCATGGTGCCGGTGGGCTGGCCCTCCAGGGCGGACCACTCCCGGTCGATGCTCGCCCACATGTCAGTATCCACGATGCCCGGGGCCACGGCATTGACCCGAATGCCGTGTCTCGCCAGGGCGAGAGCCATGCTCTGGGTCATGCCGACCACGGCGAACTTCGACGCGCAGTAATCAACCAGCATGGGCTTGCCGGAGCGTCCCGAGATGGAGGCCGCATTCAGGATGACGCCGCTCTTCCGCTTCACCATCTCGCGGGCGACGGCCTGCAGGCAGAAGAAAGCGGCCTTGGCGTTGACGGACATCGTGCGGTCCCACTCTTCCTCGGTCAGTTGCAGCGGATCCCGGACCAGGGTGATCCCGGCGTTGTTGACCAGGATGTCGATCTTCCCGAACTCGCGCAGGGCCGTGTCCGTCATCCGCCGGATGTCGGCCGTGCGCGTGACATCCATCTGCATGGGCACGCCCTTCCGGCCGAGGGCCCGAATCTCCCTGGCCGTCTGTTGGCTGGTCTCTTGGTCCAGATCGGACACCAGGACGTCCGCCCCCTCGCGGGCGAAGCGGAGGGGGGTGGCCTTGGCGATGACGCGT
>Ga0315268_10000916_pt1 | contig 34385 bp, 29 predicted proteins | sample C1_top_MG_FD_204535 | JGI IMG/M metagenome (GOLD analysis project Ga0315268, IMG submission 204535) | Sediment microbial communities from Yellowstone Lake, YNP, Wyoming, USA - C1_top | ecosystem: Environmental > Aquatic > Freshwater > Lake > Sediment | place: USA: Wyoming | collected 2017-08-01
TGAACGGGTTAGAGTCATTCGTAAAAGCACCTGCCTGAAAAGGGTTATCGTCACCAACATTAAAGAATATTTTCCAGCTTCACTGAAGATGCTTTTCAGTTTGACCAGGGAGAAGAAAGAGGGACACAGGGTTGATATATCCGACGATAAGGAGACATACCGGTTTCAGAATATCATGAAAATGTCGCCTGAAATGCCTGAAAATGTCGATATAAAACCTGATGACGCTTCAACTCTTATCTACACAAGCGGTACCACAGGCAAACCCAAAGGGGCGCAGCATTCCCACGCAAGCCAGGTCTTTAACTCATGCCTTTTGAATATATGGGCAAAAAGCAGGAAGGGAGAGGATGTCATGCTTGCAGCAATGCCTTTTTTCCATATTTACGGGCTTGCTATTGTCCTGAATACATCCATTGCAGGCGGACTGACCACAGTTCTTATTCCCAATCCGCGTGACATGAAACATGTTCTTATGGCTATAGAAAAGCATCATGTAACATACTATCTTGGTGTTCCTGCGATGTTTGTAGGCTTTAATAATCATCCGGAGAGGCATAAATATGATATGAGCTCTCTTCGTTTTGCTGCCAGCGCAGCCGCTCCTCTTGCTCCGGAGGTTCAGACAAGATTTGAAGCCAATACAGGCGGAAAAATGGTTGAGGCGTACGGGCTCACAGAAACAATTTGCGCCTCGATGAATCCGGTTGATAATGTCCGCCATAACTCCATCGGCGTTCCGATGCCCAACACCGATATGAAAATAGTCGATGCGGATACAGGTGAAAAAGAGCTGCTCCCGGATGAAATTGGAGAGATAATAATAAAAGGTCCGCAGGTTATGAAAGGCTACTGGGAAAAAGCTGAAGAAACAGCCGGGGTTCTTCATAAAGGCCCGGATGGCGAACAGGGATGGTTTTATTCCGGCGATATCGGTTATGCCGATAAAGATGGATTTTTTCATATTGTTGACAGAAAGAAGGATCTGATCATCACAAGCGGATACAATGTTTATCCTGCAGAGGTCGAATCGGTATTGTTTGAACATCCTTCAATCATGGAAGCTGCTGCTATCGGTATGCCGGATGAAAGCAAGGGGGAAATCGTCAAAGCATTCATAATTTTGAAACCCGGTGAAAATGCAGAAAAAGACGAGATTACAGCTTTCTGCCGGGAAAGAATGGCGGCATACAAGGTTCCAAAAGTAATAGAATTCAGGACGGAATTGCCGAAATCCCTTGTGGGAAAGGTTCTGCGCCGCGAACTGAGAGATCAGGCATAAACAGGTATCCTGAGGTCCCGCAAAGAATATTTTTGAAAATAACTTCAAATATAAAGAGGGGTGAATATGATTATCGGAATTCTTAAGGAGATTAAGACGGAAGAAAACCGGGTTTCCATGACTCCTGCAGGGGTTGAAGTAATGAAACAAAACGGTCATGATATCCTTGTTGAAAAAAGTGCGGGAATCGGAAGCGGGTTTGATGACTCTGCTTATATAAAAGCCGGAGCTCAAATTGTTAAAACTCCCCGTGAAATTTTTGATCGGGCTGAAATGGTTATGCACGTAAAAGAGCCGATGCCGCCGGAGTATGAACTGATAAGAAAAAATCAGATTGTGTTTACTTATCTTCATCTTGCTGCCGCCGAGGAGTTGACAAAAGTTCTTATAAAGAAGCAATCGGTAAATATTGCTTATGAAACAATCCAGAAACCGGACGGTTCTTTGCCGTTGCTGACTCCTATGAGTGAAGTGGCCGGCAGAATGGCGATTCAGCAGGGCGCTAAATATCTGGAGATGTCCCAGGGCGGGCAGGGGGTTCTTCTGGGCGGAGTACCCGGAGTTGATCCCGGAACGGTTCTTGTAATCGGAGGCGGTGTTGTTGGAACCAATGCAGCCAAGATGGCCTGTGGTTTAGGTGCAAAGGTCTACCTGCTTGACTATAATCTGGATCGTCTCCGTTATCTTAGTGATGTGATGCCGAGAAATTGTTTTCTTCTTATGTCAACGCCTGCGACTATACGGAAACTTATAAAAGAAGCTGACGTTGTGGTCGGAGCTGTTCTTATTCCTGGAGCCAAAGCCCCCAAACTTGTGACGCGGGAAATGTTGAAAACCATGAAAAAAGGCTCGGTGCTTGTTGATGTTGCCATTGATCAGGGTGGCTGTTTTGAAACATCCAAACCGACAACGCATAAAGATCCGATTTACATTGTGGACGGTGTTGTCCATTATTGCGTGGCAAACATGCCGGGTGCGGTTGCTAAAACATCAACACTTGCTTTGACTAATGCGACACTGCCATATGCCGTTGAGATTGCGAATAAAGGATGGAAAAGGGCATTCAGGGAAAATGCTGAAATAAAGCTCGGCGCAAATGTTGTTCAGGGAAAGGTAACCTGCAAGGGTGTTGCCGATTCATTCTGCCTGGAATATTGCAAGCTGTAGAACACACGAAACTCACCAGATAAAAACTAAAAAGTGATATTTATTGCGAGGATGTATTGGCTGATAACCTTCTCTGGGCAGAGATTGATCTTAAGGCTATTGCCCATAATATACGTGAACTGCGAAGAATTGCTGACCCCAACTCGCGCCTGATGGCCGTGGTAAAAGCAAACGGATACGGACATGGTTCCGTGGAAGTTGCGCGTTGCGCTCTTAATAACGGCGTCAAAGTTCTGGGTGTTGCCCGGATAGATGAGGCAGTGACATTAAGAAATGCAGGAATTGATGCGCCGATTTTAATTTTTGGATACACTCCCCCGCATTTTTATAAAGAAATTTTAAAATTTGATCTTACCCAGACCGTTTATTCCCTGCAAACAGCAGAATCTCTTTCTGCTTTTGCCGTATCAAACAATAAGAGAATCAAAGTACACCTCAAGATAGACACAGGAATGGGCAGGCTTGGAATATTACCGGATTGCCTCAGAGATTACCGGGAAAACGGAATAAAGGCAGGACTCGCTTTGCGTGAAGTCGAATCAATTGTCAGCCTTATCGGGCTGGAAGCGGAGGGAATATTTACCCATTTTTCCACGGCGGACAGTTCCGACAAATCTTTTTCAAGAAGACAGTTTGAGATATTTATGGAATTTATAGATAGCCTCAAGGGGAAAGGCATTGAATTTGGTGTCAGGCATGCGGCAAACAGCGCCGGAATCATTGATATGCCGGAAACGCATCTTGATATGGTCAGGGCCGGCATAGCAATGTATGGTCTATATCCGTCTGAAAAAACCATGAACGATAAAGCGACGCTTTTGCCTGCAATGTCTCTTAAAACCGTAATTATTCATCTTAAGGATGTTTCTTCCGGTTTCAAAGTCAGTTACGGGGCAACTTATGAAACAAAAAAGCCGACAACCATTGCAACTGTGCCTGTCGGGTATGCAGACGGATACAGCCGGCTTCTTTCTTCACGCGGACACATGCTTGTCTGCGGAGAAAAAGTGCCGATCGCCGGTCGCGTATGCATGGACCTTACAATGCTTGATGTCGGGAATGACGGCAGGGTAAAACAAGGTGACGAGGTTGTAATTTTTGGAAAACAGAAAGACTCTGAAATTAAAGCGGATGAAATTGCATCTCTGCTTGGAACCATAAATTATGAGATTGTTTCATCACTGACGGAGCGGGTCAAAAGGGTCTACTTCAGATAATCATGACGAGAGACCTTTGTATAACTAGTATCAGGGGCTGACATAGGCAATCGGTTTTGCCGTTTGGCAAGATATGATTAAGACTTCATCAACGGCAGCATATCCGCTCCCATTAGATCTGAACAGCCCCAGTGGATTAAAAATTCACGAAGCCGTTATCTCGTCCCTGCCTGTGTCTCTTTGTTGACAATCAGGGGGCGTTGTTATGTTTCATATCAATTCTTGCAAAACGGCAAAACCGATTGCCTATGCCAGCCCCAAAAGGCATGTTATACAAAACCCTCGGCGAAAGGAATAAAATGATAAAGCATGTCGTAATGTTGAAATTCAAAAAAGATGCGCAGGAGGCCGGTATCGGCGAACTTGAAAAAAAACTGGGGGCCCTTCCAGGAGAGATTCCTGAAATTAAGAGCTATGAGTTTGGACGTGATGTCATCCGGTCGGATAGATCATGTGATTTTGCGCTTGTATCCGTTTTCGAAGATATAGAATCCCTGAAAAAATACCAGATACACCCCAGGCATCAGGATGTGCTGAAAAAAATAAAAGACCTGTGCGAGAGTGTTATTGTTGCCGATTTTGTATTCTGACGGTCTATTCTTCGGTGAGCAAAGCAGTCCTTCTTATTCTTTTTATCCCGCTGCGATGTCGCTTTGCTTCAAGGCGTTTAATTTTCGAATTACAGGAAGGTCTTGTTTTAATACGCGGTTTTTCTCTTTCAGCGGCTTTGCGTATCATTTCCACAAGGCGGCTGAGGGCATCTTTCCGGTTTTTGTTCTGATCCCTGAATCTGCGGGCAGTTATAATTAAAACGCCTTCCGATGAAACTCTTTTGCCCCCTGCGAGGGTGAGCCGCTTGGCAACATCTTCCGGAAGAGAGAGGGAGTTTTTTATGTCGAAACGGAGCTGAACCGCTGAAGCGACTTTGTTGACATTCTGACCGCCCGGTCCGGAAGCCTGGATAAACTCCTCTTTAATTTCATCTTCGCGGATCGATATCTGGTCTGTGATATGAATCATGGCAGAATCCGCCGGGATGTCCAGTAAGATTTATTCCAGTAAGGATCATCAATTCTTGAGATTGTAACTCCCTTCCGGCTCGATGTATGAGCAAATTCACCGTTGCTGAGATATATTCCAACATGCCTTTTGATTCTGGGCGGCTTAAAGAAAACAAGGTCACCCGGTTTCAGATCATTTTTATCTGTGAAAACACCGACTGTAACCTGGTTTTCCGTATCGCGGGGGAGCGAAATTCCGAAAAGTTTATCATACACGATCATAACAAAACCCGAACAATCGGTGCCGGAGGAACTTGTACCGCCCATGCGGTGAGGAGTGTCTGTCCATAATTTCACTTCTTCACGCAGCATCTGTTCCACATCATATTTATATGCCTCAGAAGAATCCGGTCCAGCCTGATAGATAGATGCGCATCCTGAAATGAGTAAAAACGCAATTATGGCCGTTAAAATAATTCTTATGCGAAGACCAATAAATTCGTGCATCAGAATGTTTATTTGCCTGTTATTCATTGGTGTTGAAGATCTCCGCTTAGATTTTTAAAATGTATTGTTACTTCGTATAAGCCATTTTCCAGGTTGGCAGAGGTTCTGTGTCCGCCTTTTGAGAAAACCTTCATCATTTCGATGTTTGAAGAGAGAACATCCGCGGTGAATCCGTGCAACCCTTCTTCTTTAGCCAGGCGTATAAGCGTTTGGTACATATATGTCGCTATTCCGAGTCGCTGATATTTTTCATCAACTATGAAAGCGACTTCTGCAAAGAGATTCTGCCGGTTTTTTATATACCTTGCTTCTGCTATAATGTGTTCATGACCATGTTCTTCAATTACGCCGACAACCGACATCGTCCGGCTGAAATCGACATTGACGTATTCCTGCATTCTTGAGTGGGGCATTGTTTTAACTGTTGAAAAATATCTGTAGTAGACGGCTTCGTCGGAAAAACGATAGAAGAGCCGGCGCATATCTTCTTCATCGGACGGCTTGATGGCTCTGAACCTGACTGTAATACCGTCTTTAAAAGTATGTTCCGTACTAAGCCCGGCAGGATAGAGATGCCCGCAGTCAGGCAGAAAAATCTGGTCGTGATATAGAATCCTTTCCTGCTTTGCCTGCGCGACGAGTTTCGGGCGGTCAGCGGGATGAGCTATATCAATCAGAGCCTGAGCCCTTTCACGCACTGTCAGACCATTCAGATGAGCTGCTCCATATTCGGTAACAACAAGATCTACGGATTCTCTGAGGCTGAATCTGTTATGCAGGCTCCCAACCGAAATCCTGATGTTAGGTTCTCCTTTTCTGTTTCGGCTCGGAAGTGCAAAAATATTCCGCCCGCCTTGTGATATTTCAGCCCCTGTAAAAAAATCCATAGCTTCTCCGGGACCGGCCGCAACAGCTCCTTTCCCGATGTTGAGCGCAATAAGGCCGGACAAATCAACTTTCCTTGCCTGAAAAACGGCAATAAACCTGGGATTGCTTCCGATTATAACAGGATCGAACACTTTGTCGATACTCTGAAATTCTACAAGAGGGTTGTGGTTGAGCCATGACATAAGCTCAGGAGTTCCGAGAGCATAGGAAGTAAGAGACTTTCCCTGCCAGGTTTCCTTTTTCCTGTTAGTGACGGCTCCGCTTTTCATAAGATCCATGAGAGCGTCTGTGAAAAACGGAGAATGTATACCAAGATCGCGTTTTTTGGAAAGATGACGGCTTAAAGCTTCAAACAGCGGCCCGATTGAGAAAGATATGCAGCTTCCGTTTTCAATAACCGACGCAACATTTGCAGCTACCTTGTCAAATACTGTATCGTCAAGCCAACGGGAAAAATATATGGGGTCATCAGTTGAATGAACCATCATGTCGAAATCCGAAACATGCACAAAGGTATCCCCAAAGGTTTCGGGAATTTTTGTGTTTATTTCCCCGACGACAACAGATGCTTTTTCCATTGCGTCACGAGCAACATCTATGGCGATTCCCAGACTGCAGTTTCCGGATTTATCCGGAGGCGAAACCTGAACAAAGGCGACATCAATGCGGACTCGTCCGGTTTTAATAAGGCGGGGAATTTTGGAAAAACGGCAGGGAATTAAATCGACCCTCCCGGCAGTAATCGCTTCCCTTGCCGCCCATCCGGAATAAAAGGTCTTAAGGCGGAATTTTTGAGAGTAAAGATCCTTTATCGAAACAGCATCACCGAGGCTTACAAGCTGTATCAATTCAAGGTCATCCAGATTTGGGGCATCAGAAGCCATGAGGTGTTTTACGAGAGTTCTTGGTTCAGCGGCTCCTGTCCCTATGAAGATGCTCATTCCGGGTTCAATTTTCTCCAACACCTTGCCCGGCAAAACAATTTTCTTTTCCAGCATCTGGTCACCCTGCGATAATTGAAGATCCCCCTGTGCTTGCAGCGGAGAGCTTCAATGCAATGGATTATTTCTGTGCCTATCCTTTCCGGAACTTTCGGAAGATGAGCTAAGCTCCCTGAACCGCTTGATGCCAAGAATTTCTCTTACCTTGATCAAAAACTGGAGCCGTTCAAAAGCAATTGCAGATCGTGCTTTTTCAAGATTGTTAAATTGTTCTTTGACAGCAGAGTCATTTCCTGTCTTATTTTCCAGAAGGTTGCGCAGCTCAAAACGTTCTTTTTCAACGGCACTTTTCAAATCGATCATCCTGCGCATACTTTCTACAAAGAGTGCATCTATCTGTTGACTCTCTTTCTCCGTCAAGTTAAGCTTCTTTAATATTGAAGAATCATGCCACCATTTTCCCCATGGCTCGCCGTCTCTCCCTAAGGCATCAGAAGCTAAAGCAATCAGAATTATAAAAATACACAAAAATAGTTTTCTGTTTATCATGATAATAGCCCTCCTTCTCCCTATCCTGATATTGTATCATTGCCGGATGATGGAATAATAAAATCCATGGAGTCGTCGTCATAATCCGGATCTGCTTCCCCGTAAATGTCCACATATTTAAGTGGAAGGGCATTTTCGACAAGCGAGTTTATTTCCGTGATAAATAAATCGTCAGAATGAAGTGCGTCGACGTATGAACCGGTTTGTGTGTTTAATAAATACTTCATGGAGTCGGAATGTAATGTAATAACAAAGAAAAGAACTGTAATTGCTGCTGCAAGAGATGTTCGCAGCCCGAAAATCCGGGGAAAGTTTCTTTCGGATCTTTTTTCATAAGTGATGAATCGCCTTTTCGGCGACGGAACCGACAGCTCGGCAATTTTGCCGAGCTGTTTGAGGTCATTTTCAAAACTCTCTAATGCAGAACTGCATCCGGAGCAATTTGACAAGTGCTCTTTTTCAAAAGGGGAAAGCTGCGATTTGTCCGCAACAGCCTTTATTATCCGATCCTCTGTAAGATGACCGTTATCATTCACGGCATACTCTCCTTCAAAAGTCTTTTAACAGAATCGTCATCTTTTAATTTTTTTAGCGCCCTGTAAAGATGGGTCTTCACGGTGCTTTCATTTTTATCAAGAGCGACCGATATTTCATTTATCCCCAGATGATCGAGAAATCTTAATAAAAAAACTTCTTTTTCAAGATATGAGAGCCTGGAAAGAATCAGTTCAAACTGTCTCCAGAAGTTTTGCCTCATAACATTGTAAAGCGGATTTGCATCCGGTCTGCTGTCAGGCGCTGTATCAGACTCTTTTTCGTCCTTAATATTCCTGTCTGATAAAATGCCGAACAGTGAAGTAAACTGTTTTTTTCTTTTAAAATCTCTGATCTTGTTTACTGCTATGGAAAAAAGCCAGCTTTTAAACTTTTCAACTTCCTTAAGGCTGTTGAGGTTTCTGAAAGCCTGGGTAAAAACTTCCTGGGTGAGGTCTTCCGCATCCATCTTATATTTAATCCGGTAATAGACCATTCTGAAAATTTTGTTATAATAAAGATCGGCCAGTTGATTAAAGGCATGGGAACTTCCCGAAACGGCTTTTTGTGCCAGTAAAACTGCTTGAGTTTCGGAAGCTTTACCGGCACTGCCGGGGGATGGATTTATATTTTTATGCTGTTCCGACATGCCTGATAATAACCGTAACCCCGGCATAAGTCCATATTTTATCTCGAAGAGAAGATTCGGATCTGCATCCCCGGAAAAACAAGAGGCAGAGGCGGCAATGGCGGTAAAAGAATCGGAACTACCACCTCGCTCTTCCTGAACGAAATATCATCATCGTAATAGTCCCGGTCGCACCTGCTCGTATCATTGTGTCTCATCCGGTAAATATGCCTGTTTGCGAGGTCCTGCCTTCGTTCAAGCATTATTCTCTCCCTGCGGGAAAGGTGACCATCGCGCATGGCCATGTCTTTTTGATTATCTATTCCGTGCTGCTCGTTTCTTAAAAACCGTGCTTCCTGACCGGTGATATTGCCGTTTTCAATCCCATCCTCGATCCTGTCGTGCTGCCTTGAATCTCTTCTTTCGATTCTTCCTGCCAGAGATTCACCTGCTCCGGCAAGACCAATCACCATAACAACTAAAGCAAATAAAGCGATCCTTTTCATATTGCCCTCCTTTCGTGGCTTTTTAACTGCATAGACGAATGAGGATGGAAATTTGTCTACTTGTTCCAGGAAAAAAGTGCGGCTCCGACAGCAATGGACATTGCCGTCATCAAAACGAGAACGGCGAGTTCAGGGGTTACATCGGCGAGTTTGGCGCCGTCGTTCATAACCTTTCGGACGGCTGAAAGCATGTGGGTCAATGGAAAGAGTTTTGCGATTAATTTCACCCAACGTGATGATCCTTCGAGGGAAAACCAGACTTCAGATAAAAACATCATGGGCCAGGAAATAAAATTTACGACACCGCTCGTAAATTCTTCACTTGTCCCTCTTGCCGCTATAACAAGCCCGAATGCGCTGAGGCATATGCCTCCTGTAAAGAAAATGACGAAAAGGTCAAAATAAGATCCTTCCACCTTGAAGGAGAATATAAAGCTGCATCCGATCCAGACAATGGCAAGTGTAAACATAAGGATAAATATGCGGGACAGAATCTGGGCTGAAAGATATTCGAAAGCGGTTAGAGGAGTTGCATTCAGACGTTTTAGTACTCCTATTTTACGGTAGCGGACAACAACATATCCAACTCCCCACAATGCGCTGAACATCATGTTCATTGCCAGTATCCCGGGGAAGAGCCAGTCTATGTATCTTATCTCCTTTCCTTTGATCTCTCTTTTCCCGGCAACGACTTTGCCGTCCGGAAGAAGGCTGCCCTTGAAGAGTTTTTCGATTATATATCCTTTCGGAGAACTGTCGCTTACCCAGTATTCATTTTCCGGTGACCCGGCCTTTACAAGAAAGTCTATCTTATGATGTTTTAGTTTTTCTATTCCATCTTCAAATGATTCAAATCCGATAAATTTGATATAGTTGGTTTCCCTGAATCCTGAAGGAAGATCGATATTGCTGACGGATACGGATTCATATTGTGACGGGAAAAAGCCAACTTTATATTCCGCATAATCTTTTCCGCCAAAAATCATTCCAAAGCCGGCTACTATTAAAAAAGGAAAGAGAAAGTTCCAGCCGAGAGCCGACCTGTCCCTGAAAAATTCAAGATTTCTTGCATAAAACATCGCCCAGAGTCTTTTAAAGCTCATATCTAATCTCTCAGCTGCTTTCCGGTTAAATTTAAAAACACATTTTCAAGGTTCGGTGAACGGACTATCATTTCAGTTAAATCAATATGTTCCGACAATAACCTGTTGAGACATGAGTTGATGTCATTTGTCCTTATTTCTAGTCTGCCGTTTATCTCCCGGAAGCGGAAAGGAAACTGTGACAGTGGAATCTTTATGCTGTTTTTTGGAAGAATTACGGTAACTCCTTCACAATGCTCCTTTATAAGCTGATGGGGAGTTCCCCTTGCGATTATCTTCCCGTTGTCCATTATTGCAATTTCATCGCACAGGTGCTGTGCCTCTTCCATGTAATGTGTTGTCAAAATTATGGTGTTACCCTTTTCTTTGATTTTTTGAACTATGCTCCATAGATTGCGTCTTGCCTGAGGATCGAGGCCTGTTGAAGGCTCGTCCAAAAACAATAATTCAGGCTTATTGATCATTGCAAGGGCAAGCATGAGGCGCTGTTTCTGTCCCCCGGATATCTTATCGTTCAGCCTCTTCTGGATCTCTCTTAAATTGCAGATATCAATTATCTCTTCAATGTCTGCCGGGTCATTGTAAAGATTTTTGAATGTAATCAGTGTTTCGCGCAAAGTCAGGGATGAAAGGAGGGCGGTCTGCTGAAACTGGATTCCAACCTCCTGTTTAAAAGAGGATAATCGCTGTTTGCCCTTGTAAAGAATTTCTCCGGAAGTCGGAGGAATGATATCTTCAATCACCTCTATTGTTGTAGTTTTTCCCGCTCCGTTCGGGCCAAGCAGTCCGAAACAGGTTCCCTTCCGGATTGAAAAACTGATGTCGTCAACCGCAACGACTTCCTTATATTTTTTAACAAGGTTTTTTATTTCAAGCAAATCAGGCATGTTCCCGGCTTTGTTAAATTGTTAATATCTTCAAACAGCGCCAGAGTTTAGAGAAAGCGCCTTTTCATGTCAAGGAGAGATTGTCAGGAGCGAATGACTTAAAGAAGTTCAGCATATAGGCAAACATAATGCATTTGCATTGACAATATTACTTTTGCGAATTAAGTTAACTCCTTACATAAAGAGTTCGGAATATGTTAAAACTGCTTCAGAAACTTCGCCGGACTATCAACCATAAATCTGGAGCCATAAATCAGGAATCATCTATATTATATGACACCCATAATTTCAATTGTCGGCAAATCGGAATCGGGCAAGACAACCCTTATTGAAAAACTGATACCGGAGCTTAAAAAGAGGGGTTACAGGATAGGAACCGTAAAGCATGCCCTGCACGGATTTCAAATCGACAGGGAAGGAAAGGACAGCTTCCGGCACAAGGCTGCGGGTGCGGATACGGTTATAGTCGCCTCTCCTGAAAGCATAGCGATGGTAAAAAATGGCGGAGGAGGAACTCTTGATTCCGTTTACGGATATTTCTCAGATATGGACCTTGTCATAACCGAAGGATACAAGAGAGAAAATAAGCCTAAAATAGAGGTCTTCAGAAAAGAGAGGCACAGGGAGCCGCTCTGTCGGGACGATAATAATCTGGTGGCTCTTGTCACGGATGACGATATGGATCTTAATGTTCCGAGATTCGGCCTTGAAGATATAAAAGGTCTGGCCGATTTTATTGAGAAAAAATTTCTATGAATACGAATGACGTAAGCTCTTTAAAAAACTGGTTTGCCGGTTATGTTTCACGTTTTTATACCGATGATCCTGAGTACAACCGCCCGATACACCTGAAGGAAGAACATACAAAGCGGGTTTGCGGCAATATAATAATGATAGGAAAAGAGCTTGGACTCTCATCCGGAGATATGATAACTGCGGAGATTATAGCGTTGTTCCATGATGTGGGAAGGTTCAGGCAGTATGAACTTTACCGTACTTTTGTCGATGCCCTTTCTGAAAACCACGCCAGGTTGGGATTGAGACAGATCGGAATCCATAAGGTTTTTTCGGGATTTCCGAGAGATAAAAAACTTCTGATATCAAAGGCCATTGCATACCACAACGCGGCATATCTCCCTGAAGGTGAAGATGAAAAGACTCTTTTTTTCATGAAACTCATAAGGGATGCCGACAAGCTCGATATCTGGCGGGTTTTCCTTGATTATTACATGGAAAAACGTCCCAGTGATGCTATTGTCCTGGGGCTTCCCGACACGCCTTCATTCTCGGAAAAGGCTCTTGAATCCATTCGCAGGCGGGAATTCGTCAGGACGAAGGATCTGAAAACCCTGAATGATTTCAAGCTTCTCCAGATAAGCTGGGTTTTCGACATAAATTTTATTCCGTCATTTAAATTAATAAAAAAAAATAATTACATGGACATGCTCAAAGCGACGCTGCCCCGGAAAAAAGAGATATCAGAGGCGGTCCGTGTCGCACGCGATTATGTTGATTCAAAACTGACGGCTTTGTAAAAAGTCATGAAAACTGAAACATTCATAAAAAAGACGCGCATAAATGCTCCGGTTGAAGAGGTCTTTAAATGGCATTCAAGGCCGGGCGCGCTCGAAAGGCTCAGCCCGCCCTGGGATCCTGTCCGTGTTATTGAAAGAAAAGGAGGGATAAATAAAGGCGCAAAGGTAGTGCTTGAAATGAAGGCAGGCCCTTTTCCCTATAAATGGATCGCAGAGCACACGGACTATGAAGAAAACCGTCTTTTCAGGGACAGGCAGGTAAGAGGCCCGTTTTCCAGCTGGGTGCATACCCACAGCTTTGAGCCGGACGGTCCTGAAAGCTCTTTTTTTGAAGACCGCATCGATTACGCGCTTCCTTTTTACCCGTTCGGAAAACTGCTTGGAGACGCGTCTGTTGATGCAAAACTCGCAAGAATATTCAAATACCGCCATGCTACTGCAATAGAAGATATAACCCTGCATCTTTCCAAAAAAGATATCAAGAGACCGATGAAGATACTCATGACCGGTGCAAGCGGTCTTCTGGGCTCCGCGCTGATACCGTTTTTTACGACCGGCGGGCACATTGTCAATACCCTTGTAAGGAGAGATCCTGTTTTGGAAAAAGGTGAGGCATTCTGGGATCCTGAGAAAAAAAGGCTCGATCCTTCGGTTTTTGATGAAATAGACGCAGTCATTCATCTTGCAGGCGAGCATATAGGTGAAGACCGGTGGACTGATGATAAGAAGAGAAGAATAACTGAAAGCCGCACAAAAGGAACAGCTCTTATAGCCGAAACAATGTCCCTGCTTTCATCTCCTCCGCCTGTGCTGATATGCGCTTCAGCTATAGGATACTACGGAAACCGGGGGGATAAAATTCTTACGGAAGATGATCCGTCCGGCGATGATTTTATTTCAAAAGTATGCAGCGGGTGGGAACAATCGGCGCAGGCTGCTGTAGATAGAGGGATAAGGACGGCGTTCATGCGGATTGGAATAGCCCTGAGTCCTGCCGGAGGGGCTCTTTCGAGGCTGCTTCTTCCTTTCAGGGCCGGCCTTGGCGGTAAGATAGCATCAGGCGCCCAGTTTATGAGCTGGGTCGGGATAGATGATGTTATCGGCGCTTTTTTTCATGTGCTTGCGGATAATAAAATTGCAGGACCAGTCAATGTCGTATCTCCGAGTCCGGTAACAAACCTTGAGTTTACAAAGACTCTCGGGCAGGTTCTTTCGCGCCCGGCCATATTTTCAGTTCCGGCTGCAGCAATAAATCTTGCTTTCGGAGAGATGGGAAGAGAGGTTCTTCTTTCAGGTACAAGGGTTATACCGGAAAAGCTCCTTGAATCGGGATACAGATTCCGTAATCCCGATTTATCGGGCGCTTTATCTCATCTGCTGGGAAAATAGAAGGGAAGAATCGAAAGGGAAATGACAGGTAAATTTAAAGCAAACCTTATTATTTTAATGACGCTTGCGCTTTTCTTCGGGTTTCTGCACCTTTTTATCCCGGACGGAAAAGCTTACAACTTTGAGAGGCTGCATATATTCCTGTTTAATTTGTGCAGCGGCGGGACCATACTCCTTTATTATACCGAAAAAAAGGAGCGTCTTACAAAAAAGGCATTCCTGTTTTCCTTTCTTGCGGTCTGCTACGCGGCATGCGCTTTTTTTAAATTCTATTTTGTCTCGATGTTTATCGCCATTCTTCTTGCAGGCATCGTGGAGTCGGTCAGGATCAGAAGATTTTCCGTGTTTCCGTATGATTTTTTCAGGCCGGGGCCTGTATCCGAAAAGTTTCACCAGGCATCACTTTTATGTCTTTCTCTGGGACTTGTAATATCGAGCCTCGTGATTGCCAACAATGAATATTTCAGGGTGGTCTCGTTTCCGAAGCTTAAGCTCGATACTTTTTTTCTCGGATTTTCTTTCCCGCTTTCCCTTATCACGATGTCCGTCATGTTTTCCCTGATGAAAGATGATGTGAGAAATATTATACGGATTCTTAAAGATGCCGGCTTCTGGACTGTAAATCTCGGCGTGATAATTTTTTTTCTGTTTATAATGTTTGAAAGACTCGATTTTCAGCTTGTTGTAACATCCATCCTGTTTTGTTCGGTGGTGATGATCTTTATCCTTTTCGCAAAGCTTGGAATAAAGACGCAGCAGAAAAACTTTTTGACATCAGGAATGGTTTTTCTTCTTTTTACCGCCGTGACCGGGATACTCTATATCGTTCTGGAATTTCATCCTTCTTATAATCCTGAGAGATTGAAGCTGCTCCTGAGGCTTCATGCGTTTGCATCCCTTTATGGATGGAATTTAAGCGGGCTTGCGGTCATATGCAGGTATGATGATTTTCCGATAATGCTCGACTCAAAATGGATTATAACGATTCACTGGATTACGGTAGTAATTCTTGCGCCATTGGGTTACTACTTCAAGCCTTTTGCTGTGTCTGCCGTAGTCCTTTACCTGTTAATGCTCTACATGATTCTTTTCAGTAAAGGTTCCTCCGGCGCAAGTATGTTAAATCACGGATATTGAGAAATTCCGTGACGGAGGGGTTAATAATAAATTCCCGGCTTGATATTACCTGCCGCAGGGCCCTCCGGAGCATCCGCCGCCGAAACCTCTTGCTAAATTCGGGTTAAGCTTTTTCATCTTTATCATTTGGTCAAGCCGTTTCTGATCGAACTTTGATTCAAGCTCTGATATCTCCTTCTGGAGCTTTGAAGCTTTTTCAGTATCGATATTCTTTTTGGCAAGCTCGCTGTTTAATTCCATCTCCTTTGCATAAATATCCTGCCTCAGATCTTCGGTTGCCTTGAAAAATTCATCGCGGGCGTCGTTAATTTTCTTTGCTTCATCCTCGCTGATGTTTCCCGTCATGTGTCCTGGTCCGGGGCCATAGCCGCCGCCTCTGTTTCCCTGGCACTGTCCCCCGCCAGATCCGTATCCCATTCCCCAGCCTGCATAAGCCGTAACGCTTAAGGCAACAACTGCTGCTATTGCCAATATTACCAAAAATCCCTTTTTCATAATGCCTCCTTAGTTGTTTGTTATTAATTTATAATTGAGATTGGTTTTAATCATTTGTATATTGCAACTGATATGCCAAGATTTGCAAAACACCTTATAAAGAAGCATAACATACTTAATATGCATGATTTATTTAATTTTAATCAATACGACTATTTAAATTTGGAAAGAACCTTTGATGGATATATAATATTCAGTTTGAACAGATAGCAGGGTATCAACCGGATATAAAATACCCGTTTCATAACTCTATCAATTTGTAAAATCTGAACGGAATCATCTGGTCGATAGGAACATATTTGTAGCAATTACCATATAGTTTCTGGTTCCTGGTTGCTTGATAAATAAAAGCTTATCTGTTATCAATAAAATCAACATAATAAGCTTAATGTAATATTCGGTTTTTCAGAGGAGAATATCAGGATGAGCGTTGATATAAGCATTATGATAGGCGGAGAAGCCGGACAGGGCATCCAGACCGTAGGAGAGCTGCTGGCGCGTGTGTGCCGGAAAGCAGGCTTGTATCTTATGGCCATAAACGATTTTGAATCAAGAATACGGGGAGGCCACAGTTTCTTCCAGATCCGAATAAGCGACCGTCCTGTCAATGCTCCGCATCACAGAATAAATCTCCTGCTGTCGCTCGATAGAAAAAGTTATGAGCTTCACAAAGAAGAACTTTTAGATGATGGAATTGCCATGATGGAAAAAAGCAACTCCCTTTCCGGGAAAAATGTCCTGGGAATTCCATTTCTGGAGCTTGCGGAAAAATCCGGCGGAAAAATAACTTCAAATACGGTGGCAGCGGGAGCCTGTCTTGCTCTTCTGGGAGCGCCTGTTGAAATTTTTCGTGAAATTGTTTCGGAAACCTTCGCTGCAAAGGGCGAAGCTGTTATCGGGAAAAATCTTAATGCAGCACTGGCAGGATATGAGGCGGTAAAAACCTTTTCGTATAAATATGCATTTGAATGGCGACCGGATAAATCCAAAGGCATTCTTTCAGACGGTTCAAGAGCCATAGCCCTTGGCGCGCTTGCCGCGGATTGCCGCTTTGCAGCCTTTTATCCCATGTCTCCGGCAACCGGCATTATGGCCCATCTTGCATCCGCTGCAAATGAATTTCCTCTGGTGGTCGAACAGGCTGAAGATGAGATCTCGGCAATAAACATGATTATCGGAGCATCATTTGCAGGCGCAAGGGCAATGACCGCCACATCGGGCGGCGGATTTTGCCTTATGACCGAAGGCCTGGGGCTTGCCGGAATTACGGAAACGCCTGTTGTAATCGTGAATGCCCAGAGGCCGGGTCCGGCAACAGGGCTTGCCACAAGAACCGCCCAGGCGGATCTTTTATTTGTGATAAATGCTGCGCAAGGTGAGTTTCCGAGATTTGTTTTCGCCCCCGGTTCACCTGCCGAAGCTTTTGAAACAACCGCAAGAGCATTTCATCTTGCAGAAAAATATCAAGTTCCGGTAATTATTCTTGCCGACCAGTTTTTAAATGACTCGATGTTTATTGTTGAAAAGCCGTTTTCCGTTCCGGATAAGATAGAAAGATTCATTGCATGCGATGATGATATTAAAAATCCTTCGGAATATAAAAGGTATGCCTATACTCCTTCCGGTATCTCACCGAGAGCGCTTCCGTGTGCAGGAAAGGCGATTGTTATGGTCTCGGGCAATGAGCACAATGAAGACGGACATACGAGCGAATCGATAGAGACCAGAATTAAGATGGTGGACAAAAGGAATGCCAAACTTTCCGGAATGCTTTCCGAAATGAATCCTCCCGATACATATTTCCCGGAATCCGAAATTCTTCTTGCAGGATGGGGATCGACAAGAGGCGCTGTAAAAGAGGCTGTTGATATGTTGAGGAAAGATGGAATTAATGCCGGATGTGTCAATTTCAGCGATTTATGGCCTTTCCCGGCTGATTCGGTAAAAAAGGCGCTTCAGGTATGTAAAAATTTTTATGCAGTGGAGCAAAACAGCACCGCCCAGCTCGGCAGGTTGATAAAGGAGCAAACAGCCCTGTCGTATTCAGGCGCAGTTTTAAAATATGACGGAAGGCCCTTTTATCCGTTTGAAATAGCTGATGGAATAAAAAAACAGATGAGGTAAATATGGCGGAAAAAACCGACTATGATTCGGATGTTGAAAAAAAGTGGTGTCCGGGGTGCGGTAATTTCGGTATTCTTGACGCCATGAAAGACGCTTTGTTTAATCTTGATATTTCTCCCGAAAAAATCCTTATCATCTCGGGAATAGGGCAGGCTGCCAAAACGCCCCATTATCTTAAATGCAACCTGTTTCATGCCCTGCACGGCCGTGCTTTGCCTCTTGCAACGGGCGCCAAGATCGCGAATCACGAACTTACGATACTGGTTAATTCCGGCGATGGCGACTGCTACGGCGAAGGCGGAAATCATTTCATCCACGCAGTCAGACGCAACATTGATATTACTCTTCTTGTGCATAACAACAAGGTCTATGGCCTTACAAAAGGTCAGGCATCGCCTACTTCCGATGAAGGTATGGTTACAAAAATGCAAAGCGAAGGGGTTATCAGCGAAACTTTCAATCCGCTTTCCGTTGCGATGTCTCTTGGCGCCGGCTTCGTCGCCAGAGGTTTTTCGGGGAAAACCGGGCACTTGAGCAGGATCATTCAGGAAGGAATAAAGCATAAAGGACTCAGTCTTATTGATATCCTTCAACCATGCGTCTCTTTCAACCAGCTCAATACATTCGACTGGTACAGAAAACGGGTTTGGGATCTTTTTGAAGAAGAATATATTCCTGATGATTTCAATAAAGCCATGGAGCTTGCAGGGATGTGGGGAGATAAAATTCCCATAGGAATTATTTATCAGAAAGAAAAACCGTCTTATACGGATAAGATTCATAAACTGAAAGAAGGCGCTCTCGTATCGGGAAAATATTTGCCGGAAAAAGTTCAAAAGGTAATTGAAAGTCTGTAAATCAAATTTATGCGCTTCCTTGTGTTTACACATATTTTGCATATGCATAACAACTTATCTTGACACGGTGCGAAAGAGCTGTTAGTTTGCGTGCCAATAAACGCTGTTTCTGGATTATAACGATTAGATTGTAAGCCCCGGAATACATCCGGGGCTTTTTTTATTTTCAGGAGCACACAATGAAAGGATTACAATGAGTTTCAATAAATTTAATTTTCATCCGCATGTTGCGGCAGGCTTAAGTGCGGCAGGTTATGTCGCGCCGACGCCGATACAGGAGCAGGCGATCCCGTCTGTAATGTCGGGGTGTGATGTCATGGGTCTGGCCCAGACCGGTACAGGCAAAACAGCCGTATATGCTTTACCGATTCTGCACAGGCTTATGCTTGGCGGGCGCGGAAAAGTACGGGCACTTATAATTGCCCCGACCCGTGAACTTGCGGAACAGATAAACGAGGCCATCAATACCCTGGGACGGAAGACAGGCATCCGCAGCATCAGCATATATGGCGGTGTCGGGATTAACCCGCAAATGCAAAAGCTAAAAAAGGGCGTCGAAATTGTGGTTGCCTGTCCTGGAAGACTTCTTGATCACATCGACCGGAGGACAATTAATCTGTCCGGGCTTGAGGTTCTGGTTGTCGACGAAGCTGATCAGATGTTCGATATGGGATTTATGCCGTCAATCCGGCAGATACTAAAACATATTCCGCGCAAACGGCAGACCCTTCTTTTTTCGGCTACAATGCCGGAGGAGATAAAGAAGCTGGCCCGCGAGCTGCTGCATGATCCGGTCACGGTTCAGGTGGGCAAAACCGCTCCGCCGGTTTTGGTAACCCACGCTCTCTATCCGGTGGAACAGCATCTCAAAACGGCAATGCTGCTCGAACTGCTGCACCGGACAGATACGGAGTCGGTGCTCGTGTTCACCCGGACAAAACATCGCGCAAAGCGGCTGGGAGAACAACTGTCGAAAGCCGGTTTCAGAACCGCTTCATTGCAGGGGAATCTCTCCCAGAACAAACGGCAGTCAGCCATGGAAGGCTTTCGCGACGGCACTTACCAGATTCTGGTGGCAACCGATATCGCCGCACGCGGAATCGACGTGAACCGGATATCACATGTCATAAACTATGACATTTCCGACACACCGGAGGCGTACATCCACCGCATAGGCAGGACTGGTCGGGCCGAGAAAAGCGGTGATGCATTCACTCTTGTTACAAGAGATGATACGGCGACTGTGCGGGCAATCGAAAGAATTCTCGGAAGTCCGCTTAAGCGCAATACAATAGACGGCTTCAACTACAGCCTTCCAGCTCCCCGGAAAGACGCTGAGTTTGCGCGCATGCCGGCAAATGCGATGCGAAGCCGAAGAGCGGGTTCCAGGGAGTTAAGCCCGTCATATCCTGAACGCATACCGGCAAATGCAATGCGAAACCGAAGGTCTGGCCGCGCCCGTTCCTCCCGGCTCTCCAATTCTTAAACCGCAATAGCGAGCGCATTCCTCAACAGATAAAAAGTCCTTACGGTCGAAGGTCCCCCGTAGCTTGCTGCGGGGGACCTTCAATTCTGAATAAGTGAATTATCCCGTAGACATCTGCGGGGCAATTCACTTTCTTGACAAATTAGCGTGTTATGCTATTCATACCTTATCAGGCTCTTCTGATGATATTCAAAAAGTCAAATCAGGCCTTCTCTAACATCAAAAAAAAGTGTGTTTATGGCCAAAGAAAGTTTACAAAACCTTAAAAACCGCCTTTTGGCAAGCGAAAGCAGACTCAGGAGTATTTTTCTGGCAGCGCCGGTCGGAATCGGTGTGGTAGTTGATCGCGTGATAAAAGATGCAAACAACCGCTTGTGCGATATGACCGGCTACAGCAGAGATGAGCTTGTGGGGCAAAGCGCCAGGATGCTTTACCCGACCGATGCGGAATACGACTATGTCGGGAGTGAAAAATACCGCCAGATCGCGGAGAAAGGCACTGGTTCTGTGGAAACCCGCTGGCGCCGGAAAGACCGATCTATAATTGACGTGCTGCTCAGTTCCACACCCTTTAACCGTGCTGATCTTTCAGCCGGTGTTACTTTCACGGCACTGGATATTACTGAACGCAAGAAAATGGAAGAAGTATCACGGGAAGCGGAAAAGCGGTATCGCACACTTTTTGAAGGAGCTAATGACGCAATCTTTATTGTGAAAGAGGACAGGTTTATTGAGTGTAACCGGAAGACCCTGGAGATGTTCGGGTGTGAAAGAAGCGATGATATTGTCGGCCATACACCCTGGGAATTCAGCCCGCAGCAGCAACCTGACGGCAGAGACTCGAAAGAAAAGGCTCTGGAAGTCATCAACGCCGCATTTAATGGAAAGTCTCAACGATTTTACTGGAAACATTTACGTAAGGATAAAACGTCCTTTGATGCCGAGGTCTCGCTAAACTGCTTTGAATCGGGAGACCGGCAATTTATACAGGCCATTGTGAGAGATATTACAGAACAAAAGCAGGCCGATGAGGAGCTGCGGGAGAGCGAGGGCAGATACCGGCTCATTGCGGAAAAGATGAACGATATCATTTGGACTACGGATCTTTCTTTGCATTCAATTTATGTAAGTCCTTCGGTGGAAAAAGTACTCGGTTTCACGATGGAAGAGAGGATGTTCCAGAACCCGGCAGACCAGATGACTCCGGAATCGTTTGTTCGCGCGACCGAAATCCTCGCAAAGGAGCTCGAACGCGATCTTGATCCCGGCATCGATCCCGACAGAACCATAAAAATGGACGTCGAATATTATCATAAAAACGGTTCCATAATATGGTGTGAAAATATCGTCGGGGCATTAAGGGACGAAAAAGGAACGGTAACAGGGATTCATGGTGTATCCCGTGATATCACGGAGCGCAAACGCGCGGATGAAGCGCTGCAGCATGAAAAGCAGCGGTTTCATAATCTCATTCATAATGCGCCTTTCGGCATGCTGCTGATAGATAAAGACGGAATATTCAATTATGCAAACCCAAAGTTTACTGAAATCTTCGGCTATGATCTTTCGGATGTTCCAGACGGAAAAAGATGGTTTGAGCTGGCATATCCTGATTCGGAATACAGAAATCAGGCCATATCAGCCTGGATTGAGGATTTGAAAGCATACGGGTCAGGTGAAAAAAGACCGAGGGTCTTTGAGGTCACCTGCAAAGATGGTTCCCGGAAGATCATTCATTTTATCCCGGTAAGTCTGAAGACAGGCGAAAATCTGGTTGCCTGTGAGGATATCACTGAAAGAATAACCCTGGAGGATCAGCTCCGCCAGGCCCAGAAGATGGAGTCTGTGGGCCGTCTGGCAGGAGGGGTAGCACACGATTTCAACAACATGCTTCAGGCGATCATGGGATATACGGAACTGGCCATTCTGAAAATCAACAGAGGTGCTTCCGCCGACGAAAATCTGATCCAGATAAAGCAAGCATCTCAGCGATCCGCCGATCTTGTCAGGCAACTGCTCACATTTGCGCGCAAGCAGACCGTGTGCCCGAAGGTTCTCCGTTTGAGTGAGACGGTGGCAGGAATGATTAAAATACTGCAACGCCTTATCGGAGAAGAGATCGAGCTGGTGTGGAAACAAGGAACTGATCCATGGCTGATTAAGATAGATCCTGCCCAGATCGACCAGATACTTGCCAATCTACTTGTCAATGCCCGTGATTCTATAAGTGGGGTGGGAACTGTGACCATCGAAACGGGAAATGCGGTGCTCGATGAGGCTTATTGCCGGGTTAATCCGGGTTTTGTGCCCGGGGAATACGCTCTGCTGACTGTCGGCGATACAGGATCCGGAATGGACAAAGAAACTCTTTCGCGCATCTTCGAGCCGTTTTTCACTACCAAGGAGGTAGGAAACGGGACCGGTCTGGGGCTCTCTACGGTTTACGGTATCGTAAAGCAAAACGGCGGATTTATAAATGTTTACAGTGAGCCGGGCCACGGCACGACTATTAAAATATATCTGCCCCGCTGTCAGGGTCAGGCGAAGACGGATGATGCGGTGCAGGAACAGACAACTCCCAGGGGTACCGAGACCGTACTGGTGGTTGAGGACGAAAAAATGCTCCTTGAATTTGTAGGCACTGTTCTGGAGGAGCAAGGCTACACGGTTCTTTCGGCCGGAACTCCGGCAGATGCACTGACTATTGCGCGTGAGTATAGCAACCCGATCCATCTGCTGGTTACGGACGTGGTGATGCCGGAGATGAACGGGCGGGAGCTCAAAGAGGCGATTACGCCTCTTTATCCGGATATAAAGACTCTTTACATGTCGGGGTACACGGCCGATGTTATAGCGCACCGCGGGATGCTCGACGAAGGCACGGCATTTCTGCAAAAGCCCTTTTTGATCAATGCCCTGGCCGTAAAAGTCAGGCAGGTGCTCGAAGGATAAATCTCTGCGGCCGGCGAAAGGAGCTGTATATGTCGCTGCCGGGTAATATCGATTTTAAAATGGAGAGGGGCTTGAAATAGAGCCCCTCCCTTCTTTTATATTTATGATTGATAACTGAAGATTATGCAGCTGCGGACATTTCCCTTCTGGCAGCCATGTCTACGAGCACGCGCTCTTTTCCCTTATCAAGGCCCAGCGCCTTTCTTTTCTTGTCGATATGGGCGATCATCATTTTAGCCATTTCGTACGGATCGGGAGTAAATCCCCATTTCCCGAATCCCTGCTGCTCAAGCCCTTCAAACAGCAGCTTGTGAAACTTTGTATTTTCGATTATCGGGAAAGTTACACCGAAGACCGTATAGACGCCTGAAGCAACAAAATACTGCCCTATGCAGATTGCCTTTTCGCTCATCCATTCGGGCGCAGCTCCGGCTACCGGAAGATCAGCTATGCTGTTTCCAAGCCCGCCTTCCTTCACCATCTGGGATGCCGCTACAAGGATCCGGCTGTTGTCCACACATGATCCCATTCCAAGGACGGGAGGCATGCCGACCGTTTCGCAGACTTCCCTTAAACCAGGTCCTGCAAGGCATGCCGCTTCCGGAGTATAAAGCCCTGCTTTTGCGAGGGCAATCTGGGAACATCCTGTCTGAAGTACAAGCACGTCATTTTTAATAAGCTCTTTTACAAGTTCGACGTGCACCCAGTCCTGCCTTACTCTCGGGTTTGTGCAGCCGACTACACCGGCAACTCCGCGTATTCTTCCGTTTATGATGTTGTCATTTAAAGGAGTGTAGCTTCCCCTGAAAGTACCGCCCAGCATGTAATTTATATACTCGTGTGAAAAACCGTGGATCCCGATGTTTTTTATATTCGGAATATCAATGGGAGCCTTGCGGTTTTTGAACCTGGTTATTGCCTTAATGACGATTTCATCAGTGCAGGCTCTCGGATCATGTTCATTGAATTCAATATGAGGTGCGCCTTCGATATGGCATCGCGGATTGGTGGTAAAAAGATACGTGTTGTAGCATTCGGCGACCTTGACAAGGCCCTGCTTGATGCACTGTATGTCAACGGCCATTGCGTCGACCGCGCCGGTTACAAGTATGGCTTCAGTTGACATGAAGTTTCCGGCATGGGGAATTCCGTGGCGGGAAAGCATTTCGGCTCCGGAACAGCACATGCCGACAAGGTTAATTCCTTTGGCACCGGCATCCTTTGCTGCTTGTACAAGAGATGGCTCGTTAACCGAAACAAGCATTGACTCAAAAAGATTCGGCTCGTGACCGTGAATGATAATATTGACCTCGCTTTCCTTCAGGACCCCCATGTTTACTTCGGCGCTTACCGGAGTAGGAGTTCCGAACAGGATATCGCAGATTTCGGTTGCAACCATCGATCCGCCCCACCCGTCCGCAAGAGCAGTCCTGCTGCACTGTTTTGTGAGGTTTTCATAATGCTGATCAACCCCCATGTGTGTCCTGTTCATAAGCTCCATAATTTCCCGCATGGCGCCCCTCGGGACTATTCCGTGCTTGCGCCATGTCTCAAGAGTTTTTTCAGGAACCCTTTTCGCAAAAGGAATCTCACCTTCGACCTGTGTGTATGTTCTTTCGAGTTCCTTATACAGGTCCAATGCTATCTCTTTTATGCTTCGTCCTTCAACTTCAATGCCGACTGAGCGGGCAACATCTTCCAGCTTATGTGGATCCTTAATTTTATAATCTTCGTTGTTTCCATTTGCGACTTCTCTGAAAAGAGCGAGCATGGCCATTCCGTGATCATTATGACATGCGGCTCCCGCCGCAACCATCCTGCCAAAATTTCTGGCCATTATTGTATCTATAGTTGCTCCGCACACCCCCACTTTTCCGTATGGGTCCCTTGAGTTAAGCCTGCATGGCCCCATCGCGCAATGCTTGCAGCACGCAGAGTCGGCGCCGATAGGGCAGGCTTTCATGTTTAAAGCCCTGTCGAAAGCCGTTTCAACGCCGTCTCTTCTGGCCTTTTCAAGCATCCGGGCAGTGGCTTCGCAAATTGTAAGATCTTTAATATTTACCGGTTTCTTCGAACCGGATTCTTCTTTTTCCATTTTGTTCCTCCCTTCGTGGAAAGATTTATATGTTTTCTCCAGTGAAAAATTGGACAATTCCTAAACAGGAATTATTATCAATTAAAGTAAGAATAGCATTATTATTGTCAAGCCCGGAGCTGTAAAATGGAAGAATGATGAGTTCTTAAAAAGTCCAAATTCAGACGGCAAAATAAAAAGCTCATTATGCAAAGCGCACGAATCTTGAGGAATGAAGCGTACTTTTCGTACGCTGCAATGACGAAAGATGAAGTGTACGCCGAGGCGGACAGAATGACTTTTTATGAAGCCGTCAAGAATGTATGGAGGATGTTGCTATGAATACGGAAGAAACAAGACCGGATGACTCCGGAAAGAAGATCCCCAACCATCTGATAAACGAGAAGAGTCCATATCTTATGCAGCATGCATATAACCCGGTGGACTGGTACCCGTGGGGCGGAGATGCATTTGCCAGGGCGGAAAAGGGAAATAAACCGGTTTTATTGTCAATAGGTTATTCAACATGCCACTGGTGTCATGTAATGGAAAAGGAATCTTTCACTGATCCTGCGATCGCCGCAATAATGAATGAAAACTTCATATGTATTAAAGTTGACAGGGAAGAAAGGCCGGATATTGACCGCCTGTATATAAGCGCTGTAACAGCATTAACAGGTTCAGCCGGATGGCCTTTGAATGTGTTTTTGACACCGAAACTCAAACCTTTTTTCGGCGGCACTTATTTTCCGGGCAAATCAAGGTTCGGCATTAACGCATGGCCCGATCTTCTCAATAAAATTGCAATTGCCTGGAAAGATCCTGTAACTTATGGGAAAATAATCAGTTCTGCCGATGCTCTAACGGAAGTATTGAGAAAGAGTCTTTCTCCCGGACAGAAAATTACTGCTTCAAAGCAAAACAGGCGGGCTCATCTGGACAAAGCCTTCGAATATTATACTTCCGCTTTTGACGGCAAGTCAGGCGGATTCGGAAAAGCTCCCAAGTTTCCATCTCCGTCCATCTTAAATTTTCTCCTTGCTTATTCTTCGTACGGAAAAAAAGCCGGAAAAGCAGCTTCCGCTGAAAAGGCTCTTCAAATGGCAGACTTTACGCTGAGAGCAATGGCCGGGGGAGGCATTTATGATCAAATCGGCGGAGGATTCCATAGATATTCAACCGATGAAAAATGGCATATCCCGCATTTTGAAAAAATGTTGTATGATAATGCCCAGCTTATTACGGCATATCTTGAAGCTTATCAGATAACATCCGACGATTATTTTGCAAAGATTGCCGGAGAGACCGCCGGTTATATTCTTCGTGACATGACAAGCCCTCAGGGAGGTTTCTATTCTGCTGAAGATGCCGATAGTCTTCCGGGTAAACCGGCTCAGGGAAGTTCCGGAGAAGCAGAGGAAAAGATTGAAGGGACTTTTTATGTATGGAGCAGGGAAGAGCTGAATGGTATTCTGGGAGATGACGCGGCAGGTATAATTTCATTCCATTTTGGCGTGATTCCGGGAGGAAACGCAGAACATGATCCTCACGGATACTTTGAAGGGAAAAATATTCTTCATGCCGAGCACACAGTTGAAGAGACGGCAATAAAATTTAACCTTCCAAAAGAAAAAACCACCCGGATCATAAACGAAGCAAAAAACAAACTGTATTACACACGAATAAAAAGAGAAAGACCACATCTTGACGACAAGATACTTACTTCCTGGAACGGTCTTATGATATCGGCGCTTTGCAAGGCATATCAGATTCTTGGCGATAAGAAATATCTTGGAGCGGCAAAAAACGCGGCAGAATTCATCTTGTCTGATCTATACGACGAAAAAACCGGAATGCTCTTCAGAAGATGGCGGGATGGGGAAAAAAATATTCCGGGAATGGGAAGCGATTACGCATTTCTTGTTTCAGGGCTTATCGACCTTTATGATTCCGATTCCGGATTGAAATGGATTGAAAAAGCCGTTTTGCTTTCAGAAGAGCATTTAAGATTATTTTACGATGTAGAATACGGCGGCTTTTACATGACAGGCCCTGAACATGATAAAAACCTTATATTGAGGGTCAAAGATGATTCGGACAGTGTAATCCCGTCAACGGGCTCTGTTGCAATCCGGAACCTTTTGCGGCTGTCCGGGATAACGGGCAAGATGGATTTTGCTGAAGTTGCAGAAAAAGCCATTGAAGCGATTTTATCAGATGATACTTTTCATCCTGCTTCTTTTCCTCAGATGCTTGCCGCGCTTTGTGATATGGAGGCAGGAGGGATCAGGTAATACAGGAAGATAAGAAGTCGGGAAAACGAAGAACGGGAGATGAAGATACAACTGTAAAATTATGGTTGAATAGATGTAAGGAATATAATACTTAATGTCTTTAGATCGAATGTTATGCAATGGTCTCAATATTATGAAAGGATAATCATATGGCTCCGGTTAAGATATTTTCACTAAGTACATGCAGTCACTGCAAAGCAACGAAAAAATTCCTCGGGGACTGCACAATAAAATATGACTTTGTTGATGTGGATCTTTTGCAGGGAGAAGAAAGAGCCGCCATACTTGAAGAAGTAAAGAAATTCAATCCTAACTGCTCTTTTCCTACCGTTATAATAGGAGATAAGGTAATTGTAGGTTTTAAAGAAAAAGAGATAAGGGAGGCTCTGGGATTATGATGGAGACGGAAGCTCTTTATGAAATGCTGCGAAAAGTTCAGGAGCCGAAGGGATATTATTTCAATAACGACAGGGAAAGAGTCTTTGAGATGCTTGAAGCCCTTCTTGTCAACAAGGAACGCTATGGGTATATGGCATGCCCCTGCAGGCTGGCATCAGGAAACAGAAAAAACGATGAAGATATGATCTGCCCCTGTATTTACAGGATTCAGGATGTAAAAGAATACGGGAGCTGCTACTGCAATCTTTACGTTTCAAAAGAATGGAACGAAGAAAAAATCGCCCGTGAGTACGTTCCTGAAAGAAGGCCGGTTTCAAGAATGATCTTTTGATGACTTTTTACGAAGCCATTATCTTTGCCGGATATTTTTTGTGTTAATTCCCCACAGGAAATATTTAATCCAGATAAAGCCGAACTTCAGCAGTTCCGAATCATTATATTTTATCTTTGTTAACAGCTCGTGTTTTATTATGTAACGTTTCAAAAAGCTGCTTGTGAAGATAAAATCCCTGAACCTGTCAATATTGTATGTGGCCATAAAAGCCATTTTTGCCTTTGGGCCGTTGGGCCCTTCGCCTTCCCATGGATTGTTTTGAAAAAGGCTTGCAATGTCGGCCCACATGGCCGTCATTTTATTATGAGCCGAAGCGTCCTGGTCTTTTGCCCATGATTCTGCCGTCCATTGCTTGTTTTCATGCTGTCCCAGGCAAAAACCAGGCGGACGGAAAAAATGGATCAGGGTGTTTTTATTATTTTTTACATCATGGTATATACCCTGCTCAATAGGAAAAGTCCTGCATGTATCGGGGCGGTCAGAATATATCGAACAGCCAGTTTCAGTTAAAAAAGGGCATGTTTTTTCCGGGTTATCCGACATGCGGAGAAGAACGTCCGGGAAAAATCCGGATGGACGCAAAACAATGTCGACATACGCATCCAAAAATCCGTCCGAGGAAATACCAAGCCTCTTTCGGAGCCTGAGCACATCATAGGGATACAGGAAAAGATTTATATTGCGGCAGCACTTGTTGAAGCAGGCAAGCCCGCTGTGACACTGGAAAGAAAAAACCTCTCCTTCTTTAAGTACCCCGGCAGGCATGCAGTCAATATTATCGACATCAATATATTTCATAATGAAAATTTCTGTTTTTCTGAAAAGCGAGTGTTATAAAAACCAATTACATCTTTAATGCTGTTATCGGCAACAAAAAAAGAAGAAAAGATACCATGAAAAGTTACCGAAAGGAACTTTGGTACAGGAGAAAATCCGATACCCCCTATCCGTCAATATCCGCATTGTGACACCACTATTTGCGGTTGTACGGACAGTTGACGCGGGAAACCGGCCATCCCGGCGGTTCTCAACGCCGTTGCCGCACATAAACACCAAAAAATACAGCCGCTTAAAAGCATGCCCTGATTGTATTGACAACCTCCTCAGAACATTATAGAAAATCACGGTTATAGAACAAGTTGTGTATGAGATAGGGGGCAGAGGATATGAAGACAGTTTTCAGGGTGGTAATTTGGTTTCTATCATTGGCTGTTATGGCAAAAATGCCGCTGGCGATCAGCGAGTTGGTGCCAGATTTGCGTCAGCAGGCTTATGCTGCATCTGCAGGTTCAGGAAATGACGATGTTGATCTCGGGAGATCCCGTCCGGAAGCACAGGTGTCTGGCCGAAATACAATCGCAACATCCCTTACCCAAGACGCCGCTGCAGGAATCGGAATAAAACTATTATCATCTGCCGAAATACGTCAGGATGTTTCCGAAAAAGCAAAAACAGATAAGATGGCCGGCGCAAATCCCATGAAACTAAGTCTTGGGGATTTTGTCCGGCTGGTCCGGGAAAAAAATGAGCAGATCAGCTTTCAGGATTCTGAATGGGCCATCAGACGCGAAGCAGTGGAAGGCGCTAAAGCTATTTTCGAGCCGGCGCTGGTAGGCTCCTATCAGCATCTGAATGATAACCGCAAGAACACCATACAGGAACTGTTAAACCAGGGTTTCATTCCTGAGTTTAATGAAATAAGTGATACTTACCAGGCTGCCATTGAGGGGCTTGCGCTCACAGGGGGGCGCCTGCGGATCGGCTATTCTTTGCGGGATTTCTCAAACAGTATAGATAAACGCTATAATGTCGAAAGGGAAGCGCAGACGGTTTTCGGGGCCAGTGTCACTCAGCCCTTGCTTAAGGGCGGGGGCATCCAACCGACGACGGCGGGGATTCAGGTGGCGGAGGCGGAAGCGGACATCGCTTTTCAGACCTACCGGCAGCAAATGATGCGGGTTGTATCCGAAGCAATAACGACCTACTGGGATCTCTATTTGGCCCGGGAGAAATATAAGTTGAGAAAGGAATCGGAGCATAACGCCGAAGAACTTTTGAAGGATAATCTGGTCCGGGTTAAAACAGGCAAGATGGCTGAAAAAGAAGTGCTGGAAGCTGAAGCCGGTCTTGCCCTGCGTAAATCCCTTGTCAGTGAAGCCAAACAGACGATTGTTTTCGCCATGAACAGCGCGCGTAATTTTATCTCTTCCTCGGTGGCAGAAACGAAAGCCGAAATTGAGCCTGCCGAACAGTTGGTTTTAAAAGAGATTCAGCCGGATTATTCGGACAGCCTGGCCAGGGCATTTAGACTGCGTGCGGAGTATGTCGCAAGCCAAAAAAAAATGAAAAGGGAGGATATACGGCTGGTTTTTGCCGAAAATCAGATATGGCCGCAACTGGATTTGAAGGGCAGTTATAACATGAATGGTTTGGCTGACACGCCTGGGAATTCGTGGCATGATTCCCAGAAAAAAGATGATTATACAACGTGGTCCGTAGGGATAGAGCTCCGCATACCTTTGGGCGGGGACTTGAAGAACCGCAGTGAGCTGGCTGCAACAAGACAGCGCAAACGGCAGACGTTGCTTGAAATGAAGTCCGTTGAAGTGGCCTTGGCAAATGAAGTGGATACGGCAATTCATAACGTTTACAATGCCCGTGAGCAGGCCGGATACTATGCCAGCGTTGCGGATAAGAACAGGCGCTTGCTGGAGGCGGAAATTGCACGATTTAAAGCGGGTAAGAGCAACAGCAGGATTCTGCTTGAAAGGGATGAAGATCTTAACAAGGGCAGAGAGGCGGAAATCGAAAGCCTAGTTAAGTATCAGAAGGCTCTTTTGCAGCTCAATCTGGCGGAAGGATCTTTACTTATCAACCACGGTATTGAAGTGATGGGGGCGGACTTATAATGGTCAAATCCACAGGGACTCAACTGATAGAATGTGAACAGCCTTCAAAATCAACAATTGTGTCTGGAATGCTGCTGGTCGTTTTGGTTTGCATGTCTCTTTTTCCATGGAATCCTTTGCCTTCCTATGCGAAAGAGCCAATATCCGTTTCCGGTATTACAGAGCCTGTCAAGGATGTGACCTTGAGTGCGAACGTGGTGGGGACGATTTCCACCATCTTTCTTAAAGAAGGAATGTCCGTTAAAAAAGGAGATATCATACTTGAACTGGACAAGCAGCTCGAAGCGCTTGAGGTGGAGCGGCGCAAACTCATATGGGAAAGCAAGGCTGAAGTGGCGGCGGCAGCTCTGCGGGTGACCACATTGCAGTCATTGTTCGAATCGACCCGTGAACTGTTTAAGAGTACGGGTTCTGTAAGCAGGGAGGAACTGGAAAAGATGGAGCTCGATTACGAACTTGCCGTGGCGGAAAAAAAGCGGCTGGAGAGCGCAGAGGAGCGCGAGCGGATCGAGTATGAGATGGCGCGGGAAAGTTTACGCAAACGAAGCCTGATATCGCCGATTCAAGGTATTGTGGTCAAGCTTTTTCTCGATGAGGGCGAAGGGTATCAGGAAAACCAACCTCTAGTGCGGGTCGTGGACGCCAGCCGGGGCATCTTTGTCAGCAACGTGGAGGAATGGATCGGCAGGACCCTGCTGATGGGACAGGCGGTCGACTTGAAGATCAGAACCGGAGTTCAATCTATCGCCAAAAAGGGTACGATCATCTTCGTCTCGCCGGTGGCTGACATGGCCAGCGGTCTGATCGAGGTAAAGGCGGAATTCGACAACCAGGACGGTTTGGTGCGTCCCGGCGTTTCCGGCTCCTTGCTGTTAAGAGGTCGATAAAGGCGATAATCCTGCTACCTACATCACATACATAGGCGTTGCATATGGAAAATGGACGAGAAAATAGAGATACGCAAATAGAAGATGTTATGGAGCGGCTGGAACGGATACGCCGATTCGACGGTCCTCCTGCAGAATTCTGGCCGGCTTTTCTCGAAGAATCCGCACGTCTGGTCGGCGCCAGTCTCGGCTTTCTTATGCTCCGGGAGAAGGAAGGCACCTCATGGAGGAGGCTTTCAGTCTGGCCGGTCGGAAGCCAGGGGAAAGCAGGGGTATCCGGATTGGATTCCCGGATAGAGGAAATCGCCGATACCGCATCTCTCCAGGGTTTTGCGTTTGAAAAGGATGGGAAAGAGGGTAAAACCCGGGTGGACGGGGTCATGGTCGGCATCCGCCTTAAGATCGATGACGACCGATCGAGTGCGGCCGTTTTTTTACTCGAACGTGGGGCCGAACTGACAGCCGAAGAGGCGGCGCTGCGTCTGGCCCTCGTGGCGGACACACCCGCGGTTTACCAGATCGGCCATCTGATCGGCAGGGCGAAAAACGATGTCGCCAAATTTTCAGAAGCCCTTGATCTCATGGCTCTTCTCAATGCCGAGAAGCGGTTCATGGCCGCGGCCATGACCTTCTGCAACGAACTCGCCTCCCGCTACCGCGGTGATCGTGTCAGCCTGGGATGGCTCGAGGGCGCCTATGTTCGTGTCCAGGCCATCAGCCACATGGAGCGGTTCGAAAAGAAGATGGATGTGGTCCAGAGTCTTGAGACGGCTATGGAGGAGGCATTCGACCAGGATGAGGAAATCCTGTGGCCTCGGCCGGAGGGAAACAACGCGATAGTCAGGGATCACGAGAACTTTTCGCGGGCGCAGGGTTCCCGTTATATTGCCTCCCTGACCATAAGGCTGGATGACAAGCCGGTCGGTGTGGTGACTTGTGAAAGGTCCGGCGAGCCCTTCTCCGAGGCGGAGGTCTGGGGGCTTCGGATCTTGTGCGACCAGTCCGCAAGGAGGCTGGGAGACCTGAAGCGCTCTGACCAGTGGTTCGGGGCGAGGATGGCTGTCTCCTCGAGGGAATCTCTGGCAAAGCTATTCGGTCCTGAACATACCTTTGTGAAGCTGACCGGACTTGTCATATGCGCCGTTCTGGCTGTTTTGATTTTCGGGAAATTGAACTACAGGGTCGAAGCGCCTTTTATTCTGAAAACGGACGATCTGGCCTATCTTCCTGCCCCCTTTGACGGATACATCCAAAAGGTCCACGTCAAGATAGGCGATCATGTGAAGGAGAGAGACCCCCTGCTGTCATTAGATGCAAGGGAGCTTCTCCTGGAGGAATCTACGGCTGTTGCGAACCAGAACCGCTACCGGGGAGAGGCCGAGAAGGCGCGCGCCCAGAAAGCCTTGGCTGATATGAAGATCGCGCGGGCTCTGGAAGATCAGGCAGATGCTCGACTCAAGCTGGTGCATTATCATCTCGACCACTCCGAGCTGAAGGCGCCGTTTGCCGGAATAGTAGTCGAGGGAGACCTGAAGGAGCTTCTGGGGGCACCGGTCAAGAAGGGGGATGTCCTGTTCAAGGTGGCCCGGATAGAGAAAATGTTTGCAGAACTCAAGGTGGACGAGCGGGATATTCACGAGGTGGCTGCGGTATCCACGGGCGAAATCTCTTTCGTGAGCAGACCGGATCTCACGTTTCCCATCACGGTAGAACGCATCGATCCCGTCGCGGTTACCGAGGAGGGAAAAAATATCTACCTTGTTCGGATCTATTTCCAGGAAGCGCCAAGTCCCTGGTGGCGGCCCGGCATGAGCGGTGTTGCAAAGATCAATGTGGGGAAGCGGAATATCCTGTGGATATTTACGCACCGGACCATCGATTTTCTCAGAATCTTTTTCTGGTGGTGAGATGCAGCAGGCGGGAAAAACATTCAGCGAGTCATGGTACCGCATTGCGGGTCTGAAAGTAAGCCTGCACTCCACAGTCGCGGTTCGCAAGCAACGCTTCAGGGGAGAGACGTGGTATGTGCTGCGCGATCCCTTTAATAACCAGTATTTTCGTTTGCGCCCGGAGGCGCATGAATTTGTTATCCGTCTGCGCCCGGATCGTACAGTGGAGGAAGTTTGGCAGGAATGTCTGGATCGGAATCCGGATGTTGCTCCCGGGCAGGAAGATGTCATCCAACTGCTGACACAGCTCTATTTTGCCAATCTCCTCCACTTTGAAATGCCCGCGGACAGCGCCAAGCTTTTTGAACGTTACCGCAAGAGGCAGCAGCGTGAGCTCCAGTCCAAACTCCTCAG
>Ga0315268_10000917_pt1 | contig 34368 bp, 42 predicted proteins | sample C1_top_MG_FD_204535 | JGI IMG/M metagenome (GOLD analysis project Ga0315268, IMG submission 204535) | Sediment microbial communities from Yellowstone Lake, YNP, Wyoming, USA - C1_top | ecosystem: Environmental > Aquatic > Freshwater > Lake > Sediment | place: USA: Wyoming | collected 2017-08-01
TCTGCTTAATTGCCACGGGAGATAGAAATGTACTATGAACCGAGCGCTATATATTCGAAAAGGGCAGTGTTATTGAAATTTGAACGAGCCGATGGAGGAAGAAAGCTCTTCTGCCATTGCGGCATTCTGTTGGATGGTAATGTTCATCTGATTTACTACCTCATTAATCTGCGAGATACCAGACATCTGTTCAATGGAAGCATTCGATATTTCATTCATCAGAGCTGAAATCCTTGCTGAGGATTCAGAGAGGCCTTTGAAAGCTTCAACGGACTTGCCAACCATGGCACACTGCCATGATGAATGTTTCCTGCTGCATGTCCGATGAGACCTGACGTATTCTTTGACGCTTCAGCCGCACGCATTGCCAGATTACGCACTTCGTCAGCAACCACTACGAATCCGGCACCGGCTTCTCCGGCCAGGGCAGCCTCAACAACCGCGTTCAGCGCGAGCAACTTGGTTTGAAAGGCGATTCCTTCGATGGTATTGGCGATTTCGGAAATTCCCACACCTGATTGTGAAATGCTTGTCATGGATAAGGCTAACTCCGTTATTATCTTGTTGACCTGCTGAACCCTGTCTGAAGATTCGCGCATCAGGTCCTCTGTAATCTTGATCTGATTGCTGTTGCTTTTGGTCATTTATGCCATCTCCTCCAGCGTGGTGCAGGTCTCTTAACTTGACGCGGCTTTTTGAGAGGCCGAAGATGCAACACTCTGGGAAGCGGCAAATATTTCTCTGATCATCCTGCAAAGATTTTAATTGACTATGTTTATGCGGACACACAAGTGACTGATTTCGTCTTTTGAATTTACCGAAACGGTCTGGGTGAAGTCTCCCTGCCCCATCTTTCCGGAAAGATTCAGAACCCTATTAACCGGCTGATTGACCATCTTGTTGAATATTCCGAAGATTACCAGTATCAGAATCATCAACCCGGTAAATCCAACGAGGATTCCCTGATTACGGTCCTTCTGCGCTGCAGAAAGGATGGACTGGGTTGATGTCCTGATGTGAATGCCGCCGAGAAATTTCCTTGAAATTCTTTGATTTGATGTTATAAAGAATATCAAATTATACTGCTACACAACCTTTTTTGATTTTATAAGGTTAATTTGTGAATACAGTCAGTGAATATATCGGTGCAAGGGTCTCACAGCTGAGCTTTTACAGTGATATTCCGCTTTATACCAAAGCCCAAAACGAAATATATATTTTGTATAAACCTCACGGAATTACACTCGGCGAAATGCGCATTTCAGAAGGATTGCACCCCAAAGAGCTTTATATTAAACAATCGGATAAGATAGCGGGCCTCCAGGAAGCCCAGAAAGGGTTTAACAAACAGCTTGAGCAGGATGTAAGATCCGGAAATCCTGCAAAGGTTAAAGAAACCCTTGTCGCTGTAGTACAGGAAACTCTGGCTGAACCACGAAGCGGCAGCCTGGAGGGTATTTCCGACACTGTCGGTATTTTTGTCAGCGGCTACTCCAGAGAATCCGGTGTGATTAGAAATTTGATCGATCTGGCATCTAAAGACTATTCTTCCACACTGCATTCCATAAACGTCATGGCAATGGCATTAAACTTTGCATTTCATATGCAGTCTCCGCCGGAAGAAGTGAAGTTGCTGGGGTTATGCGGTTTGCTGCACGATGTAGGGAAAACCAAAATCAAAGGCGACATTCTGACAGCGCCCAGAAAATTGACCGATGATGAATTTGAAGAAATGCGCAGGCATACCATCTATGGATATAACATATTAAATGATTGTAAATTCGATAAAAGGGAAATAGCGGGCTGCGCTCTGGATCATCATGAAAAAATTGACGGAAGCGGATACCCCAACAGAAAAACGAGGATATCGAGAATATCTCAGGTAATTGGTATGATCGATTGTTATGAGGCGTTGACAAACGATGACCGGCCTTATCGCAGCGCAATTGAGGCCTACGAAGCGCTAAGTACAATCATTGTGAAAGACGTTAAGTCGGGTAAATTCGATGAAAAACTGTATACTCAATTAATTATAAGTTTAGGAAATTAAAGTGAAATCACAGTCTTTGCGGCCTGGCGTATGGTGAGCACAACAGCTTCCTCTCTAACGATTTTCCAGGCACGAATATTTTCTATCCTGCTATTCGGACTGATATTGACTCAGCATCTCTAATTCAGAGCAGCAAGCCCGTACAGCTTCCAGTGACCCGCTCAGATTAATAACCTGATCAGGAAAGTCTATACTCAACAAGTTGCATCCGTTTAAAACTGAAATTCCGGCTACAAGGTTTAAATACCGGTTTTTATCCGGGAATGTAGAATCCATGGGTTCACCCCCCTTCATCGGTTAAACCGAAACAGCGAGCGCATTCCCCGCTGTTTGCGGCTGAGAGATTCAATATTAATCACCCAATTATTGAGATCAATTTTAATTAGTTAAATGGCTTCCCAAAATGCCGTTATTGTCAACGGTGGCAATCTTGTCTTTTAAAATTTCTATTTTTATTATTAGAAGATGCCCGTCTGATAAGATGCACGCACATCCGAGAAGCTTTAATTATATTATCGGTAATGTTGCCAAAATTCTTTAGCTTTAAATATATACTGAAGCAAAATTTATACCGATCCTGTTAAAATTTGTAATAATAATTTAAAAAATATGGACCATCTTCAAAACGAGTCGGAGATTCTGTCAGGATTCAAGGGTTCAAGGATTCCAGTTAAATGAAAGCCTGTAAGAACTTCAAATAGATATTGGGGAAGTTTAGAGGATGCTGAAAGTTCTTGATAATATCATTAGAAAACATACACTTGAACCATTTCCGCCTCAGGCTGAGAATCCTTGATCCCTTTCTCACAACTAACATTCATGTCCGGTGCGGGCACAGCGAAGCATGAGAACGCAGGAGTCAGGAACCAGAATAACTATGGTATTATTTTTCTTCTGTATTCTGACTCCTATATTCTCATATAAATTAGAAATCATCCTTCCGTTCAGCCTGTTGTGTCAAAATTTTGACCTGCATACAATAACAGCATCCATTATTTTCTCCCGGCAAGAGGACACTTATGAGAATAAGGGCTGTTGGAAATCACCATCTGGACCGCCTGTCGTTTTTTTACATTTATCAGGATTGGACCGATCAGATTGGCCGTCATTTTATAGGGTTCGCCTTTGGGGATGTTTGCAACTACATACAACTCCAAATCACTGTCAATGGCATCGTTCCAGGACATCGCCTTTGCTGCATCATCAGCGTCAACCGAATACTCCGGCGCAAAAAGAAACGGGCTGGTTACCACAAAAGCCAGCGAGGGTTCATCTACGGACTGGTACCAGCAAAACGGTGAATTATCTTTATGCCTGAAAAGCACAAAACGCTTTTTCTCCGAAAATCCGAGCATCCCGGATGGCATATCAATTATCTTATCCTTTTTTATGCTTATGGTTCCGAAACGTGTAGTTTTAATCTTCACCTTTAATCACCATCCGATTGAGTTCTTTTTATTATTGAAACAGCCATACCGAGATCGGACTCGTTTATTTCCGACGATTCCATATTCTGTTCCCGGATTCTGTCATATATCTCCTGCCGGTGAATGCTGATACACCTTGGCGCTTCAACTCCAAGTTTGACAAGCGACCCCTTGACTTCAACCACGGTAACAATGATATCGTCGCCGATCGTAATCCGTTCACCTGACTTCCGTGTTATTACCAGCATGGCTCTTCCATGGCACTCCCTCTCGAGATATTTATTTCAAATAGTCAACCAGGCTCAATTGCATAACCTTGGACGAAGACGCCAGGGCTGCCTGGTAGGCAAGTTCTTTTTCTTTAAGGTCAATGATCGCTTCGGCTATGTCCGCATCTTCAATAGCCGAAAGCCTGTCCGTGTTTACGATCTTCAAACCCTGAAAAATATTCTCCTTGATCTCCATGCGGTTCATTTTAGAGCCGATATCCGAGATATTGTTCGACATCTCATTGAAATGAGAGGTCAAACCAGTGAGGCTAGCCAGGATACCGGCAACATTGCCGCTGTTCAAGTCGTCTCTCAAATCGCTCAGGGTTGTAAAGATCGTTCCAAACACTTCTTCCCCGTCTCTTCCCACCTGAACTGTTGTATCCCTGCCTATTTTGACGGCAAACGGCTCGTCGTTCCCGTAGTAAGTGGTCCCGTCACTGCTGAAGGGGGCCGTATCGGTTTTCGATCCTGAAAAGATATAACGCCCGCCCACCTCGGTATTTGCCAGCGACACGATCTCCTCCAGTATATTCTGAACGGTCAGTGAAGCTGATGCCCTTTGCGCAGCCCCTGTGGTACCGGATGCCATCTGGACACTCAGTGCCTTTGCATCGGAAATCAATTCCTGAACATGGCTAAATGCGCTTTCGGATGATGCCAGCCAGGACTTCCCTATTGAGATATTTCTTCCAACCTGATCAAGACCGGAAAGCGCTGATTTGATCTTCAGGGACTGTGTAAGTCCGACCGGGTCATCCGACAGATCTGAAATGCGTTTGCCTGAAGAAACAATCCTGTTTGAGCTGTTCATTTCCTCACTGGCTTTGCCCAGATTGTATTTTACCACATCATATATGGTTTTACTGGCAACTCGCATAATGATCTTCTCCCATATTCTATTTCACACTTAGCAGTGTTTCAAGCATTTCTTCCGCCGTACTGATCAGTTTTGCCGCCGCGGCATATGCCTGCTGGAATTTAATAAGGTTGGTCATTTCTTCATCAAGCGATACGGCGGAAATGCCGTCGCGTATGTCGCTTAGTTTACTGACCATCACTTCGTTAAAAGATTTATTCCTTGAAATGCCGGCCGAGGTGATTCCTATGGAACCGACCATTGAATGATAATAATCTTCAAGGCTTGTAGTAGTGCTGCCTTCAGTATTTCCATTGATCCTGTCGCATGTCCAGAGTGATATACTCTGAGATGCATATTGCACGTCGGAAACGGCCATTGCGTTCCGGTTGTCTCCTCCAGCAAATGACCCATCCACATTAATCAGGGCCGCAGCTATAGCATTGATATCAAAACCGATTTTGTCATTCACGGCGATATTTCCGGCACTCGCTCCCGAAAAAAAAGTATTGATGCCGAGAGCGGCCAACACATTGCTCGTGTCATCTGAAAACGCAAAAGTGAAGCCGCTGTCGGCATCGACCTTAAGGGTATTTTCCGGCGTTATGGACGCATCGATGTTCGCCACAGCATCGATTGTATCGCGCAGGCTGGTGAGGGTTGTCCCGCCAACTTCGGCATCGATGATGATGGCAGTTGCCCCCCCGCCGACTACGGCCCCGGTGGAGTCATAAATCCATAGTTTAAAGCTCCCGTCGGCGATCTTGTGCTGGTAATCAAGGCCGGAATCGCCGGTACCCAGTTCCTCGCCAGCAACTGTGACCGCATATGTTCCTGTAACTGTGGATAAAGCCGCAAGACCGATCCCCTGGCTGTGCTGCAGATTTACAGACCAGGCAAATTCTTCGGCAAAAGCATCGAGATCGAGTATATATTTGGCGAGGATCTGGTCGCGCATATCAAGCCATCCGCCCAGTTTTCCATTGCCGATATAGCCGGTAATGTCTGCATTATTTCCGTCGGAACCCTGCCACTCCACCCTGCTCCCATTTGTTCCGCCTAATGTCAAACCGTAGCTGCTGTTCCCGCTGACCAGTATGCACCCTCTGGCTGTGACAATCGTAATAGCTCCGTTCTCCTGTTCAAATGATTTCACATCAATGTATCCGGAAAGCTCCGATAACAGATCGTTTCGCTTATCCCTTAAGTCGTTGGCAACACTGCCAGCTTCCATTCCGGGAATTTGTTTATTGATTCCCGCAATTTCACTGGTGATCTGATTGATTTTATCGATCCCTGCGTTTACAGCATTAGTCAAATCAATTTCGAGTTGATTCATTTCTGTATCGAGCAAATTCAGCTGCTCCGACAACTGGACGCTGTATTCATAAAGGGCGCTGCGTTCAGAAGAGCCAGACGGATTATTTGAAATATCCTGCCACAGATTCCAGAAACCGGCCATCAGGTTACTGATACTGTTCTGCGAATTTTCGTTAAAGATCCCCTCGAGAATTTTTACATAGCTCTCCATCTCTTTGGAGTTGAGCAGGCTCGACTGTTGCTGCATGAGCCGGTTTTCAATAAACTGATCGGAAGTCCTCATCACCATGTTTGTGTCTACACCCCGGCCAAGAAGCAATCCGCTGCTAGGCGTTGGAATTTTGGCTTCGTAAACTGGATTCTGCCTGGAATAACCAGGGGTATTTACATTGGCAATATTATGAGCCGTTACGTCCAAACCATAACGCTGGGCGGACAAAGCATCCTTAGCGATATCAAATACCAGTCCCAGGCTTGACATGATCAGACCTCCCTGCTTAATATCATGTTGCTTCCTGATTGGTTCAGCCGGCACCTGCCGTTATATATAACATCATGCCGAACCTGGCCTGTGATGATTGATATGATTTCATCAAGAAACTTCAGTGAATGATCCACAGCATGCATATTTAATTCACGCATGACATTGATCTCGTTTTTCAATTTTCGCAGCGCGTAATATAGTTCGTGGAATTTCGACCGGTTCTTTTCTGGAACAAGGTCCATTATCATGGCCGGAGTAAGATACTGCTGACCGGTTTCCGAACCAACGGCAGAAAACATCTTCTGTCTTATTGAATTTATCTTTGAACAGAGTTCATCTTTTTCCTCTGATATATTCCACAGATTGTCCATATCCATAATGGCCAATGCTTCTTTTTCCTTTTTAAAACAAAGAAGCAGGTCATTATAAAGAAATATCTTTTCGTACAAGCTTTTTTTAAGAAACTCCACAATCGTCTCTTCCATAATACAACCCCCCCGGGTAAGTTATCGGTATATTCACCTTTTTTCTTAATACAATTATTCGCCCGCTTTTCCGGTCAGATACTACCTTGTTTCCGCTCTTTGAGCTTCTCCAAAAGTATGTTCGCGAGTCCTATTCCTCCGCTCTCTGCGATTTCTTCACTCAGCTTTTCATCAAACATGGCATACAGTATTTTACTTTCATGGCTTTTGCCTACCAGATCAGGCTCCGAAGCGCTTGCGCGCATCGTCTTGAGCATATATGATAGAAAAATCGACTCAAAATCAGCACACGCCTTTTTCAGCTTTTCCTGAGAAGCTTCACTCTTATTGTTTCCAGGAATGGAGACCGGTCCGGCATTCTTGATATTCATACCTTTCTCCTCTAAATTATTTCCAGCTCGGCCTGTAGGGCTCCTGCCGCTTTAATCGTCTGAAGTATGGTAATGAGGTCCCTGGGTGTAACACCAATTGCATTAAGGGCCTGCACCAGTTCACCAACGGTTCTTCCGCCATCGATCAAAAGCAACCTGGCTTTTTCCTCATTGACGTTTATGTCCGTATTGGGTGTCACAACGGTCGCTCCACCGGGAGCAACTACTATACCTTTTTCCGTCCCGACGGGAACTGACTTTTCCGCAGACCGAGCAACTCCAAACGGCAACGGCTGTGAAACTTTCTTCGTCTCTTTAATTTGTATGTTAAGGTTTCCATGTGCAACTGCAATCATCGAAATCCGGACTTTCTCTCCGATCACCACCGTCCCGGTTTTCTCGTTGACGATAACCCTAGCCACCATATCTGGCACAACATCAAGGTTGCCCAACTCGGCTAGCAGGCGGACCACATCGTTCTGAAACGCTTCAGGAACCTTTATTTTCAGAGTCCCCGAATCAACGGGTTTGGCAATGTCTTCTCCGAAATGAGCCCTGATCGCTTCCGAAACCCTTGTGGCAGTTATAAAGTCCGGATTTTCCAGCATAAGGATCAGTTCTTTTTTATCTTCCAGCGACAACAGGACCTCTTTCTCAACTGAAGCGCCGTTGCTTATCCTTCCTACCGTGGGATGATTCTTCGTAACACCGCCGCCCGCGTCGCCCCCGGATTCATACCCGCCGACGATAATCGGACCCTGAGCCAGAGCATATACCTTGCCATCGACTCCTTTCAACGGAGTAAGCAGCAGTGTCCCGCCCTGGAGGCTTTTGGCATCTCCGATTGATGATATCGTTACATCTATATTTTTCCCGATCCGGGCAAAGGGCGGCAGTTCTGCATTTACCATTACCGCGGCAACGTTGCTGACCTTCACATCCTGAGGGTTTACGCGTATTCCCATTTTTTCCATCATGTTTGCAAGTGCCTGAATGGTAAAACCAGTCCCCCCCTTGTCCCCGCTGCCGTTGAGGCCAATGACCAGACCATACCCGAAAAGCTGGTTTGTTCTGATCCCTTTAATCGAAGCCAAATCCTTTATACGTGCGGATAGAACAATCGAAGGGAACAATAAACTCAGCGCCAGCACCGATAAGAATAATATTTTAAAACGGCCAGACATAATCAATAGCTCCCATCAACCATCCCGGTTTCTGTTTATCCCCCACCGGGCCTGTTCCGGAATATGAAATCTTTGCATCGGCAACATAAGCTGAAGATATCTCGTTGGCAGGACTGATATCACCGACCCTTATTATACCCGAGAGTGTTATATATTCCGTTTCGTTATTAACCCTGATTTCCCTCTTGCCATTTACAAGCAGATTGCCGTTCGGAAATACCTTGACAACCACGGCGGAGACATATGCCTTCACATGCCCGTCCCTGTCGCTGGTGCCTTTCCCGTCGAACTTCGTACCCAGAGAGGCCAGCATAAGGTCATCCGTCGCCGGATTCGCAGGAAGCCCAAGCCACTTTTCTTTTGCCCCAAGGTTCTTCAAAACACTTAAAATATCCAGTTTTGCGGAATCAATGCCTGAAGTCCGGCTTGTTTTGGTATTTGCGTTCAGTGCCGCCTCGGGATCTTCAACGATCCTTATGATGACAATATCACCAACCTGCCTTGCCCGACTATCCGAAAAAAATGTGACTCCACCGACTTCCGACCATAAAGACCCTTCCGATTTTTCCAGGGGTTGATAGGCAAGCGGAGTCATTGCACGGGCAGTGTTGTTTTCTTCGCCCTTTGCAGACAGTCCGATATTCTGGAAACCGGTTGCACATCCTGTTAACAAAACCAGCATGATAGATAACGATACTATATTTTTTGCGCTCATTTTTCCCTCAAAAATCCACCATTACGGTCGAATCATTAACCACCTTGGCATTTATATTTTTCTTGCTTATCGCATTCTGAACCCTGACATATTCACCATGATAACCTTTCTCGAGAATTCTCCCGGGAGCAGTAACTCTTATACCCCCCATCTCCGCCAGAATCGTAACCATGTCTCCTCTGTTGACGACAGGCGCCCTTTTCAGCATCCCTTCCTTAAGTGTGTCGTTTTCCTTTACATCGTGATTCAGCATGAGACCGATCGCCTGGTTAATATCGGTCAGGGTATCAGGATGAAGACGGGAGATATTTTTCTTTATCACGTATACATCGTTTTTTGTAATGACTTCTCCTTTATTAAGACGGCGTGAGGTGCATACCACCGAATCGAACACGTCAATCCAGCCTGAAAGCGTAACTTCCGTTCTGGGGACATTATCTACACTGACTATGGCGATCAGCCGCACATACCCATAGAGTTCTTCCCGGCCTTTCTGAAACACCCGCAATGAAACTTCCCCGGCAGGAAGCAGTTTGTTACCGCTAACCGAAAATTTGGATATAATAATTTCGATGTTTTCCTTTTCCAGCCGGGAATTAATATACCCGCTAAAGGCTTCCTGAAATTGGGATTCCGGAATTGTTTGGCCAGAGGCGTTTCCGCTCTTAGAATTTTCAGCCCTGTCATAGGATTTCACTTCGAAAGCGAGACCGAATACCACTAAACAGGTCAGAAGGATGAGCGTGCAGGCGTATTTCATCATGATTGCTACCTCTTTATGTTATTGGCTATCTGCAGCATATTATCAGCTGTCTGAATCGCCTTGCTGGAAATCTCATAAGCCCTCTGGGCCATGATCATCGCAACCATTTCTTCAACCACATCCACATTGGACATTTCGATAAATCCCTGCGCGATAGTTCCCATTCCATTCGAGCCCGGTATCCCTGTAATTGCTTCACCGGATGCATCGGTTGCCTTGAAAAGATTATGGCCCATGCTGAAAAGACCTGCCGGGTTCGCGAACGAGTAAAGCTCTACCACTCCAAGCACTGTTGACTGTCCGGAGGGATTAACAACAGATACTGTCCCTGCTTTATCGATTTTGATTGTGACCGCATCCGACGTCGGAACAGTCATTGCCGGCTGCAATTTATCTCCGTTTGGAGTTACGATGTTCCCTTCAGAATCCAGCTTGAAATTGCCGGCCCTGGTGTAAACCTCCTCTTCATTACTTATCACCTTAAAAAAACCTCTCCCCTCAATGGCCAGATCAAGTTCATTTTGCGTTCCCTTGAAGTCCCCCTGCATAAACATTTTCTGAACTCCTACCGGCATTGCTCCCATACCGATTTGAATACCGTTCGGGATCTGGTCTCCTGAAGAAGTTCTTGATCCTCCAGGGCTCAAGGTCTGATACATAAGATCTTGAAAATCAGGCCTGCTCTTCTTAAAACCGGCCGTATTCACATTCGCCAGGTTATTGGAAATCACATCAATCATCATTTGATTGGCGCCCATTCCGGACGCCGCCGACCACATTCCACGTAGCATAAATGCCTCCTCTGTAATTACAATAATTCAGGATCGTTGACCAACTTGCTTGTAATATCGTCCGCATTTTGAATTGCCTTTTGAATTGACTCAAACGCCCTGAAAGCATCAACCATTTTAATCATCTCTTCGGTTACGTTCACGTTGGATTTTTCTATATATTGATGCTGAATATCTGCCTTTTCAGAGGTAAGGATGTCCTGCTCTTTCCCAACGTAAACACAGTAATTCATGCCTTCTTTTCGGAGAAACTGCGGTTTTATAAAATCTACAATCATAAGTTTATCCCCCGGGCTGCCATTCTCGCTGATTTGTCCGTCACGACCTATGGTTAGATCCCCGCCGCTTAAAGTAATAGGCCCGTTTTGTCCCAGCACCTGATCACCATTCTGATTTACCAGCATTCCGTCCCGGCTGAGGCTGAAAGATCCATCCCTTGTATATCTGATTCCCGCAGGTGTCTGGATTTTGAAAAAACCGGGGCCGTTGAGTGCAACATCATATTTGTTGCCCGTATTGACGACAGGACCCGGTGACAAATCAATGTAGGTCATTATCTTCATAGATAGTGCCTCGTCGAACGCAAGGGTCTCTTTTTTAAATCCATTTGTGTTGACGTTTGCCAGGTTATTCGAAAGGGTATCAAACCGAAGCGTTTGTATCAAAGAACCGTCAATTAACCCATAATTGCCTGATATCAATTTTTCTTCTCCTCGATTATTGTTGGAATTTAATGTCTACAGATAGTAAAAGCAATATTGATGCCAGATCGGGACTTATCCGAATATTTCCTGTAATCTGTAAGGTTCTTCTCCTAATTAGTTTCCATCCAGAAACAAATTATGGACACTAATGCGTTTCCAATTCGGAAATCGGCAATTTTGGGCAAGCCATAGGAAATCAACAACTAATTTGGAGATAACAGATCGAATAAAACCGGCCGGCGTCCCGGTCAAGGGAGGAAATATTTGCCTACCGTGACGTTTCTTTCCGGTTCAGGGAATAAACAAAAACGAGAATTTCCGAGACAACCACATACAGTTCCGGCGGAATTTCGCTGTTAAGTTCAAGTTCGGATAAAACCCCAACCAGATCCGGATCATTGTGCACATGGATGTTATGCTCTTTTGCAATCTGAATGATCTTTTCGGCAATCTTCCCCTTACCCGCAGCGATTACACGGGGTGCACGTTCCAGTCCGGGTTTATACCTTAATGCAACAGCCTTATCGTATCCTTTGCGGAAAGCCATCTTATACCACCATGTCGATATTGCAGTCCGCTTCCTGAATCATTTCCTGGACAAGCGGTTGTGAGACAATCTCCTGTTCTTTAAGCAGGCACCCGATGTGCTGGATCGTAAATTCTTTATCCTCCAGATTTTTAACAAATGCCGGAATGGCGTTTTCGACCAGTTCTAGGGTGTCACGACTGGCGATTCTGAACATGCCGTCAATCGTTTTTCCCTTTACGGTAAAGTCCGCCCGAATCGGTCCAAGGCGTGATAATTCGAGAAGAACTGATATTTTAAGCGGGTGCCTGCCACCGGCTGATTTTTCAGAGTCCTCTTTCTCTTTCAGTGGAAGCTGGAACAGCAGCTGAATGATTATAAAATGTCCGTCCGGTAATTGAACCGGCAAGGGAAAAAATATTTTTTGATCCTGCTCTAACCTTAACCGATCAAGTATCTGCAGATTTTTCACTGCGGACAGCAATCTCCCGGCCAGTAAGTCCTCACCCTCCGTTTTTGAAATGAGCCTGGAAAGCAATCCTTTTAGATCGCTGTCGATAAGCTGTCTAATCTGTTTACCGTCAACAGACTTCTGCTCACTTACCTTTTTTAGTTTCGCTTCCCAGAAAATGCCTGACCGGTCAATCATCTTAAGCAAAGATTCCGGCCTTCCCTCATTTAATAATTCCCGGGGCAAATCTTCTAAAATTTGACTCCATAACGCTTTTTCTGTTGCCGAACCTCCTCCGGTATTGATTTTTTCGAACACCGATTTCCACAGATTTTCTTTCAGAGCAGATAGTATAACGGAAATATTGGCAGCCTCGGGCCTTGCATATTGGATGCCCATCGTGCGGAGAACCGGAACGGGTAACAATTCTTTGACTTTCAGCGCCAAAATATCACCGGTCTTCAGGGAGATCCGGGTCTTCGCTGTAAAATTACGCTCGTTTATAAGAAGGATTACTGTTTCTGAATCGAGAACTTTCAGAACTTTCCCTTTGACAATTTCGTTTTCAGCAAACCCGGGAGTTTTTCCGAGGTGTTTCGGTTTTAGGATGGAAACCGGGATGTCGAGAGAAGACAGATTGTCGAGTTCGATCAAGATACACCCCGGCTATTCTGAGTCCGGTTGTTTTTGTCGTTTAAATCAAGTATCAGTTTTACTTCGCCTTTAGGGATCAAAAGCCTGTTTGCTATCTCTTCGACCGAACATCCTTTGCCGGCCAGTTCAACAATCTCATTTTGCCGGTGAAGAATAGACCCGTCATGCAGATTATCCTGCCGGACTGCCCTGTCATCAGACAGTAATATATCCGCCCTGTTTAACAGAACATTCAACCTGTCGATCCTGCTGTCCAGTTGCACGCTGAGTTTTTTTATCAGTGAATATTTTATTTTGATCTGTTCTTGAAACTGCCCGCTTACTTCGTCCGCATCGCCGAGCATAGATTCAAAAAGCCTGATCCCATGTTCGAAAACTTCTGTTTTGGGTATCAATCTGATTTTCAGGATCAGAAATACACAAACAGCAATAAGAAGAATATCAATAGTTATCAATACAACAATTAAATATTTCAGATCAAATGAAGGCATAATTACACCGTAATATCGATAAGATGGCCTCCCGAAGGTGCTGCTTCTTCTTCAAAAGTATCTTTCCGGGGATCCTTTTGTTCTCGTTTTTGGTCTTTAAAGTTTTTTTTTTCATTTTCTTTTTCAATTTCGACATGATCACCAGGCTTGAGCTCCGGGACTTTTTCTTTATCTTGTTTCTTCATGTTTTCGGCGTTCTGGGCAACATACTGCTGGTTTAAATCAAGGGTCTGCTTTCTGACATTCTGTACCTCCTTCACCGCAGCCCCCTGGATTAAGACAATATTCATATCTGTCGTACTGGACATTAATTAACCTTTTTAATCCGTCATCAAACAGCGATGTATTTTGTCACAAACACTCCGTTTATCTTCCCGTTTTCCAAAACCGCGTTAATATCTCTGTATATATGTCGCTTAAGTTCCGCAGGTAATGGAATCACTTCTGTCCTTTTAACCTCGTTTATGATGATATCATATATTATTGCCCTGAGCCGGTCGCGTTTCTCGATCACCTCACTATGCAAATTCTTACTTGGAACATCGAATGAAACTTCCACAATAATATAGGTATAATCTTTTGTGTTTTCAAAAGGAACAATAAACGGTTCAAAAACCAGCGCCCGCTCTTCAACAACTGCCGATATCTCTTTTGCAGGTTCCGGTATATTTTTTATATTCTTTGCTTCCGGTTCTTTTCGGACTAAACTGTAAGTTATCAATGCAATAAGGCACGTCGCCAGAGCAACCAGGCCGATAATCTTACCTGTGAATATGTTTTTTTTCCCGCGTACCGGAGCCGGGTCTTTATTTACCGGTTCGTTTCCGGGGAACTGTTCATCCTGCCTGTCTGTTTCGCTGGAATCCATTTTCAACTCCCGAAATATGTTTTCAGTTTCGCCCGCAACGTGATTATTGACTTTGTGTGGATCTGAGATATCCGCGACTCGGTCAACCCCATTACACTTGCGATCTCCTTTAAAGTCAGCTCATCAAAATAATACAGTGAAACGACCATACGTCCTTTTTCCGGCAGATTCGACAGGGCGCCTGCAATAACTTCTTTCAGTTCGTTTCTGTCCAATTCATCAAAGGGCGATGGAGTCTTAGACTCCATTTTGTTCACAGCCGTAACGGATGAACCCATCATGGGTTCGTCCAGACTCAGCAGGTTCACACCATGAGCCTTATCGATCATCTTAAAATAGGATTCAAGACTGACTCCCAACTCCCCGGCAATCTCGTTATCCTCAGGATCCCTGCCCAGTTTTGTACGAACGGCATTTATGGCCGCTTCAATTTCCTGAATGTCTCTTCGAACCGATCTCGGAATCCAATCCAGCTTCCTCATCTCATCTAGAACAGCGCCTCTTATTCTGTAAAAGGCATACGTCTCAAACTTGATCCCTCTGCCTGAATCATAATTTTCAACCGCATCAAACAACCCGATTATACCGGCGCTAGTCATATCATCCTTGGAAATATGCGAAGGCATCCGAATTGCCAGCCTGTCGGCAACATATTTTACCAGCGGCGCATATTTCATGATGAGTTCTTCTCTGCACTTATTTTTTTCTTCTTCTAAGTTTATATGAGAATTTTCCAGGTATCTGTTAATTTCCGCGCTTACTGTCGACATCTGCTACTCCGGCTACAAGTCTTTTCCAAAAAAATTTAATGTTCCCGTCAATTCGTCTGTTATTTTCCCGGTTCAACAGATGATCGGCCACTATTTTGAAACTATTGCTTGAAGGAGCTCCCGGATAGGCACACATAACCGGTTTTCTGCACGCGACCGACTCCCTTAAATGATTGTCATTAGGTATGAATCCGGCGTAATCAATGGATATTCCTCCCATAAATCTGGCCACAACTTTACTGAAGTTGCTGTAAACCAATTTGGCTTCTTTTTCATCTTTCACCATATTCAACAGGAGATAAAAGTTTTTTATCCCGTATTTGAAAAATAATATCTTTATGAGTGCATACGCATCCGTCACAGAAGTGGGTTCCGGAGTTACAACAACCATTCTCTCTTCCGCAGCCAGATTAAAATATATTACATTTGAAGATACGCCGGCACCTGTATCGATCAGCAACACGTCGTACAGGCAGTTCAACATATCAAATTCATTCAGCAGATTGATTTTCTGGCCTTCAGTCAGTTGTGTCAGCTCCTGGACTCCCGAACTTGCCGGTATGATATCAACTCCTTCCGGTCCATGAACGATAACCTGCGACAGGTCCTTTTCTCCTCTGATAATATTCTCGATATTATACTTCGGATTGAGTCCGAAAATAATATCGATATTTGCCAATCCTAGATCGGCATCCAGGATCAACACTCGTTTGCCCATCCGCTGGCATGCGATTGCAAGATTGACAACCACATTTGTTTTGCCTACTCCGCCTTTTCCGCTGGAAACGGTTATCACTCTGGGATCATTTGCGCCTGAGTTAGATTCACCTGTTCCGGCTCTTTTGAGTTTGTATATGCTTTTTGACTCGATCTCTACCATCTGTCTCAAAGGTGTTGCCTGATCCATTTTGTTATGATCTCCCTCTCCTACAGCCTATCTGCCTTCAGCCTATAGCCTATGTTTTAAATAACAGCGTTAAAATTCTGTTTTTTGTTGCTTCCTCAATATCTTCCGGAACATTCTGACCGGTTGTCAAATATGAGATCGGAAGCTCAATTTTCATCAACTGATTGATAATCGATCCGTACTTTTCGGATTCATCCAGCTTTGTAAAAACATAGCTCCTGTATTTCAGGGGGCTGAAATTTACTGCTGTTCTGCTCATCTCCTCCTCAGTTGTCGACACATTCAGAAGCAGATGGGATTGAATTTGCAAATCGTCCGTCATCATGTTTTTCAGCTCTTCAATTCTCTTCCCGTCGTATTGACTCTGCCCGGCTGTATCGATAAGCACCACGTCCATGTTTTTCAGACTTTCAAGTGCAGCAACCAGATACTTCCTGTTAAACGCCGGAAAGCATGGAATCCCAAGAATATTAGCGTACGCCTTAAGCTGCTCCATCGCTCCGATTCGATAACTGTCTATCGAAATCAGCCCTACCTTTTTTTTGCTTTTGAGCGACATTTGCGCAGCAAGCTTTGCGATCGTTGTCGTTTTCCCCACACCGGTCGTCCCGACTAGGGCCGTGATTGTCCGGCCTACGTTTACGGATTCAAAAAGCTTATGAATCTCAACTCTTTTCATTATCGCCCTGATGGTTTCTTTTTTGACGGTTTTAAAATCGTCCGGCAAATAATCCCTGAACGCACCTCCCTGTTCAAGGAATGCTTTTGCATAATAGTCATTGATACCGTTTTTGAGCATTTTTGCATACAGCGTCAGTGTCGGCGGCCTCAACATCGATTTTTCCATCATTCCTTCAGAATGGTTAAGGATATAAATCATCTCCTTGATGCTCATCAGTTCGGATCTGACTCCGTCGTATGATACGGGAGTTTCATCAAGGGTTTCCGCATATGATGCAACAGCGGCTATTTCAAAGATATGACCGCTCCCTTTTCCGTTTAGCTTTTTGGATGATAAAATCATCGCGTCCGGCCCCAGTTCATTCTTAACCATGGCAATCGCGTCACTGATTGTTTTCGCCTTGTACTTATGAATTTGCACGGCTCAACCCAACCTCTCCTATAGACTTAAATTTCATGTCACTTAACAGTTCACTGTGGGACAATATCTTAAGTGAAGGAACAAAATATTCCACCAATTTTTTTAAGTGTCTGCGTAATGTTGGCGATGTTAATAGAATCGGCTGAATATTCTGCATCATCGCCTTTTCAGATTCTTCTTTTATCGATTCCAGAATTTGATCAGCTGTCTTAGGATCTATTGCAAGATATGAACCATATTCCGTTTTCTGAATGTTTTTAATAAGAATATTTTCAATCTCCTGGGACATCGTTATCAGATTCAAACGGCCATCTTCGCCTATATAAGGGCTGATGATGGATCGGGCCAGTTTATGCCGGACATATTCCGTCAAAAGTTCAGAGTCTTTCGTCAACGGGGAGTAGTCGGCAAGGGTTTCAACTATGGTCAGCATGTCCTTGATCGGCACCTGTTCTTTCAACAGGTTTTGCAATACTTTCTGCACACCGCCCAGCGAAAGCGGGTTCGGCACCAGTTCTTCAACAACTTTCGGATAGGATTTGCTGAGATTGTTCAACAAGCTCTGAACTTCCTGACGACCCAAAAGTTCCGCCGAGTGCATTCTGAGCACTTCTGTCAAATGCGTCGCCATTACAGTCACATTATCTACGACCGTATAACCGGCGAGCTTAGCTTCTTCTTTTTTCGCTTCGGGGATCCAAACCGCAGGCAGGTTAAAGGATGGCTCATGAGTATTGATTCCTTCGATTTTTCTGACCGCATCGCCTGGATCCATCGCAAGAAAATGATTAACCATCAACTCGGCGCCTGCAACCTTTACCCCCTTCAACATAATCCGGTATTCAGATGATTTCAGCTGCAAGTTATCACGGATGTGGATCGGAGGTATCACAATACCCAGCTCAACGGCAAACTGCCGGCGTATCGACCTGACTTTATCCAGAAACTCGCCGCCCTGATCTTTATCAACGAGTGCAATAAGGCCGTATCCGACTTCCAGCTCCAACAGGTCTACAAGTAACAGGTGTTCAACAATTTCCGGACCGGCTTCAACCTCTTTCTTTTTGCTTTTCTTTATTTCTTCAGTCTGGACTGTCTTTGATTTCTGCCTTAAATAATAAACGGACCCTCCGATCAGAAGAGAAAGAATGATAAACGAAAAATGCGGCAATCCCGGTATCAGCCCGAATAGAAACACGGTCAGGGCCGACAGATATATCGCCTTGTGGTAATTCTGAAATTGTTTGCCGAATTCCCTGCCCATTGTATCTCTTGATCCGGATCTGCTGAGTACGATACCCGCTGCAGTGGATATGACAAGTGCCGGAATTTGCGATACCAGGCCGTCACCTATCGTCAAAAGAGTATAATTTTTAGCGGCATCGCTTATGGATAACTGCATTTGAAAAACACCGATGATGAATCCGCCAAAAATATTTATCAATGTTATGATAATGCCTGCTATGGCATCTCCCCTGACAAATTTGATAGCGCCATCCATCGCTCCGTGAAATTCCGCTTCCTGTGCGATCGTACTCCTGCGTTTTTTTGCCTCTTTTTCATCAATCATCCCGGCATTCAAATCCGCATCGATACTCATCTGTTTTCCGGGCATCGCATCGAGTGTAAACCTTGCCGCCACCTCAGCTATTCTTGACGCACCCTTGGTAATTACGATGAAATTCACGATGACCAGTATTACAAATATAATCAGGCCGACCACATAATTGCCGCTGACCACGAAATTCCCGAACGACATGATAACTTTGCCGGCAGCGTGGATTCCTTCATGCCCGTGCAAAAGTATTATCCGGGTGGACGCCACATTGAGAGAAAGCCGGAAAAGTGTCGTCAACAGCAGCAGGGTCGGAAAAATGGAGAAGTCAAGGGGCGTCAGGGTAAACATGGAAATCAACAGGATCGTAATCGACAGAGTTATATTTATGGCAAGAAGAAAGTCGAGAATCATCGGCGGTAAAGGAATGATCATGACCAGCAGAACTGCAATTACGCCGACGACTGTAATCATTTCACTTGCTGACACGATACCCGTTTTTGTTCCTATAACTTCTTCCATTCAATTGACTCCAATTGTAAGCGTTCACTACCCCCTGCACGCTACTCCCCGCCCCCTGACACCTGACTCCTTCTTAACTCCGTTTCAATTTATATATATATGCCAAAACCTCGGCGACCGACTGGTAAAGAGCCGTAGGAATATCCTGACCGATTTCCACCAGTTTATGCAGATTACGGGCAAGTTCCTTATTTTCAACGATTGGAACACCGTGTTCTCTTGCCAGATTTTTTATCCGCTCGGCGATTTCTCCGACCCCCTTGGCCGTTACTTTGGGAGCGTTCATTTTGATGCTGTCATACTTCAGGGCCACGGCAAAATGAGTCGGGTTCGTGATGACCACGTCCGCCTGGGGAACCGCCTGCATCATCCTCTTCCTGGCCATTTCCATCTGAATTCTCTTTATCCTGGACTTGATCAGCGGATCCCCTTCCGATTTTTTATATTCATCCTTAATTTCCTGTTTGGTCATTCTTATCTTTTTCTCAAATTCCCATCTTTGAAAGCCGTAATCCATTGCCGCCAAAACGGCCATTGCCAGAGAGCATTTGAGAATGATCTTAAAAAAAGTAACAAGGATATAATAAAAAATGGAACCAAGCTCCAATCCCCCCAGTAGTGAAACATTTTCCATCTCTTTGCTGATGGTAAGATATGCCGTTACGCCGACAATGATCAGCTTCAGCAAGGACTTGACTAGTTCTGCAAGTGATTGCATGGAAAACAGCCTAGATAGTCCCTTGATTGGATTTAGCTTCGAAAACTTGGGTTGGACCAGTTCTCCGGACAACATAAAACCAACCTGCATGACGTTGGACAGAACGGCCGCAATAAACACGGCCGCCAGAAGGGGGACAATTACCATAATAAACGAAAGTGTCGTGTTTTGAACAAAGGACATAAAGCCATGAATCGTCAGATCACCCGGAACAGGATTAGAAAACATATTTTTCATAATGTCCTGGATCCGGGAAGACGCATATGATCCGAATATTCCTATGGAAAACAGGCCGAATAAGAGAACGGCCACAGAAGGCAGCTCTCTGCTCTTTGCTACCTCCCCTTTTTTCCTGACTTCCTCTCTCTTCTTTGGCGTAGGTTTCTCGGTCTTCTCTTCTGAGGTCTCTTCGGCCATTACTTATCCTTTTATCCACATCATCATATTCATTAACTGCCTTCCCAAACCTCCCACATATCTTTCCATAAATTGCAACATCACCCACAATGATATCCCGAAAAAAAACAGTCCAGTTACTATCTGTATTGGAAACGCGACAACCATAATGTTCATCTGAGGAATCAGTCTTGTTATCAAACCGAAAGCGATCTGAACGAATAAAATGGCGGCAATTACCGGTGCGCTGATCTGTATGGCGATGACAAACATGCCACCGGAACTCTTCATGACTTCATTAAAAACCTTCTTGTTCAAACTCACCGAGCCGGGAGGAATAATTGCAAAACTCTCTCTGATTGCGTTCAATAGAATATGGTGGCCATTTAAGGTCAGAAAAAGCAAGAGGGCAATTAAATGTGCCATATTGGACATGATCGAAGACTGTGCGCCGCTCTGGGGATCTAAAACATTTGCAATGGCAAAACCTGTTTCTATTCCTGCCAGTTGGCCCATCATGCTGATGCCTTCGAAAAACAATTGAACAAGCAACCCCAAAATCATGCCTATTATTAGCTCCCCCGTCACCAAGCCGGACATCCCCCATAAGGTATCGGGAAAGCTGCCTATGTGACTGCCGCTGACGGGAAAGAGAATCATGGTTAATATGAGCGCCAGGCCGGCTTTGGTCAAAACAGGTATCATCCTCGAGCTGAAGAAAGGGAGTAAGAACAAAATAATTCCTACCCTGATAAGTATGAAGAGAAATACTTTAATTTCATTATGTTGCAAATTAACCAGGTCCATTGACGGCTCCTTAGCGGATATAAAGCGGTATCTGTTCAATCGTGTTCATTGTGAATCTGGTGAGAAGTTCCAGCATCCAGCTTCCAAAAACAAGAAGTCCCAGCAGAATAGCCAATATCTTGGGTACAAATGTCAGTGTCATCTCATGAATCTGAGTGACGGCCTGGAAGATACTGATAACCAGCCCGACACCTAACCCGATAAGCAAAACAGGCAGGGAAACCAATATGGTCGTTTTAATCGCCTCCTGCGCAAACGTGATCACAAATTCAGGTGTCATATATTATCCCCTATAAAAAACTTCTTACCATGGAACCGACAATCAGGTTCCAGCCGTCTACAAGGACAAAAAGCATAAGTTTGAACGGGAGTGAAATCAGAATCGGCGGAAGCATCATCATTCCCATACTGAGCAGAACACTTGCTACAACCATATCAATGACCAGAAAAGGAACAAATAAAACAAAGCCTATGATAAACGCGGTCTTCAGCTCGCTTATCACGAAAGCCGGAATGAGAACCGATGTCGGAATATCCTCCGGTGATTTCGGTTTTTCATTTTTCGACATCTTCATGAACAGCGCCAAATCCTTTTCCCGCGTCTGTTTGAACATAAATCGCCGAATCGGAGCCATCGCTTCCTGCAGGGCTGTTTCCTGTGAAATTTTTTCGTTCAGATATGGCTGCAGAGCATTGGTATTAATTTCCTGCCACTGCGGCATCATGATAAAAAATGTCAGAAATATAGACAGACCGGCGATAATCTGATTAGATGGGGTCTGCTGGGTCCCGAGGGCTTGTCTTAAAAAGGAAAAAACGACAACCAGCCTGGTGAAGGGCGTCATCATTATGAGAATGGCCGGCGCCAGGCTAAGCACCGTCAACATAAACAGGATCTGGAGCAATACGGATATTTCCGCCGGATTTCCGCCGGACTCAACGCCTATGCGCAATGATGGAAAAGCAAAATCAGCCGCGATTGCGCTGCCAGCCGCGAATACGGTCGTTAAAATGGCAAGCGAAAAGAATATGATACTGACGTTCCTTTTCCTTGACTGCAAATGCGTTCTTCTATCTGTGCATTTATTTATTCTGTTCATCGCTATCTTTCAGTTTGGTTAAAAAAGTGATGTTATTCGGCGAAATTCCAACAACGATTCTTTCTCCGGATATTTCAATGACTTCAATTCTTTCTTTAGGCGACAGATGTTTGGTTGAGAGAACTCTGATGAGCAGTTCCCCCGTTGATTCTCTTTGAAAAAATGAAAATCTTTTCATGACGTAAAGAACGCCGATTAACAACGCCAGCACGATTAAGAGCATCCCCGCCGTTTTCAAACCGGTACTTAACAAGTTGACTTCTAATGCCCCGTTCATGTCATGACCCTTTAAACAAGAGATTTGACCCGTTCGGTCGGGCTGATTATATCCGTCAGCCGTATGCCGAGTTTTTCTTCCACCACAACCACTTCGCCCCTTGCGATCAGTTTGTCGCATATGAACACATCGACCTGGTCGCTGATATGCTTATTCAACTCGACAATGGAACCCTGTCCCAATTGGAGCAGATCGTTGACAAGCATCTTGACCTGGCCCAGTTCCACCCGCACATCAAGTGGAATATCGAGAATAAGATCGATGTCGTATTTCCGGTTGAGTTCCGGCTCTTCTGCGCCCTGTCCGGCCAATTGGTTCTTGCTTTTCTTGTTATCGGCTTCGTTCATTTTTTACTCCGTATTAATTTTTTCTGATATTCTTACAGCTTTCTTATTGTTAATGGACCCCTGATATCCTGTGAATTTCATTTTGTTCCCGACACTGACAACAACCGGATCATCTGCTTTCTGATCCATCAGTAATACATCATCGGCTTTCATCCCCAGCAGTTCCCGACCGCTAATTTTTATCGTACCCAGAGTACATTTAAGGTTGATGTCCAGCTCTTGTATCCTGCTTTCTATATGTTTCTGCCAAGTTTGATCTGTCTCAATTTTTTCGCCCTGAAACTTGTCGCGAAGCTTTTTTCTGATAGGTTCAATCATGACATAGGGCAGACATACCGTCATTCCCCCCGCGAAATTACCGATATTTACATTGAACTTGGTCGCGATAATCATATCGTTCGGTTTGGCTATCCCGGCAAATTGCGGATCTATTTCTGTCCGGGTACAAACCATTTTCAGTTCCTGAACATCCGCCCACGCCTTTTGCAAAGACTCTAATACAGTGTCAACGACTCTGCCGGTTATCTTTCCCTCTATAGCGGTAAAGCTCTTACCTTCCAGTTTTACATGGCTCACACACTTTCCCCCGAAGATCGCGTCAACAAAAGCAAAAACCAGCCACCCTTCGAAAACGAGGATGGCAAAACCCCTCAGCGGCTCCATTTTGAAAATATTCAGACTTGCCGGCAAGGGAAGCGACCGGCAGAAGTCGCCGAACTTAACCGAATCGATTTCGGCAACACTGACGTCAACCACCGAACCGATGGAAGCGGAAAGGGTTTCATTTACCAGGTTTATAAAACGCTCATTAATCATTCCCAAAGCCGGCAACCGGAGATGAACCGGAACGCTTTTTTGACTGAAATCATAAGTCTGAACAACACCCTCGATTTCAGGAACACCGGCCCCTGTTTCAACCTTCCCCTCACCTATCCCGCCGAGCAGGGAATCAACCTCTTCCTGTGATAAGACATTTGCCATAACAATTCCTATTAACTCCTCAGGAGTTTAGGTTGAAGACTGTTAGGATTTTTACTTTCACCTTCAGCCTATCAACCTGCAGCCTGTTTACCTGAATTATTGCACAACGAATTCGGTAAAATATATTCTGCTGACAATATTTTCGCCCATAGCTTGATTGATCTGGATCAAAAGGGATTGTTTCAATCCGATTTTACCATCCGCCGTATTAATCTCCTCAAAAGATCGGCTGGAGAGAAGCGTTAGAATAGTATCTTTAATCTGGGCTTTGGAATACTCCAGCTTCTTCTTTTCGGCTTCGCCGACGACTTCAAGTTCAATGGTGGCTTTAAGATATTTTTTGCCAGACCCTGCGTTGTCCATTAAGTTCACGATGAACGGTTCAAGGGGGAAAACGATCCGAACTTCATTCGGCTTGTTCTTTGCAGCAGCTTCGGATATTTTCGTTTTGTCATTGCTCTCATTTACCCCCTTCTTCATAAAAAGTGTCCACCCGAAATAACCGCCGATTCCGATAACCACGACTGCACAACCCAAAATTGCCCATAAGATGATCGGTTTTTTTTTGGGGGGGGAATCCTGCTTTTCAGCCTCTTTGTCTTTTTTTATTTCTTCCGCCATTTATCACTCCTTATTAATTCTGAAGATTATCTCAACTCTCCTGTTTAAAGACCTGTTTCCCGGACTATCATTCGGAAACAAGGGCCTATATGAACCATAACCTCCCACGTAAAAACGGGATGGGGGCAACTGCTTATTTTTAATAAAGTAATCCAGCGTGATAAGTCCTCTGTCCGCTGAAAGTTCCCAGTTGGACTCATACCTGACGCTTTTCAGAGGACCGTCATCGGTGTGGCCCATTATCAAAATATCATTGGAACAGAAAGCAATCGCATCAGCAATAGAGTCGAGTAATTCGTAATTTTCTTTTCTGATCTCTGATTTTCCGGAATCAAAAAAGATATTTTCCTGAAAAGATAATACAAGGCCGCGATCATCTTCTTTAAGGTCTATTAACTTGCTGATATTTTTTACCGCGTTTTTTGCATTTTCCATAGCTTCGCCGGAATGGCCGAAAGATTGACGAAGGTCGTCAAACTGTTCCTTGCTTATTGATGTTTCGTCTCTCTTTTCAGAATATTTTCGGATAAAGTCTGAAAAAGCCTCGTTTTTTCCGTAACCGGAATATTCAACAACCCCCGGGGATTTCTTAAGATAACTGAACGTGTTTTTAAGAACTTTCTGACTTATGGAAGACATTGTGAGAAGCATGACAAAAAAAGTGAGCATCAGGCAGACAAGGTCTGAAAATGTTATCATCCACGCATCCGGGTTAATGGCCGAGCTTTCGTCCGTTCTCTTTTTACTTCTTCCCATTTCAATAAACCTTAAAATTAAATCTCTTATAGGTAAAGATCCCCGAAGGTGATTCAGTGTATATTTTTGCGGCATTAACAGGCGACTTGTTTTTGAATATGATTTCAACCCTCCTGTTCTTCTCCATCGATTCCGGCGTATCGTTTGAAACAACGGGCCGCTCGCTCCCGTAACCACAAGCCATAATCCTGTCGGGCCGCACTCTGCATTCTTCAATATAATATTTTTGAATCTGAACGGCCATCAGGCTTGAAAGTTCCCAGTTTGATCGATATCCTTTTTCTTCCGCATCTATATTGTCCGTGTGCCCGACAATCTCAATCGGATAGTCTCCCTGATTGATAAAGTCGCCCAACTTTTTTAACAGTGCAATTGAACCGGGTTTGAGCGTATGCCTGTTTTTATGAAATAAGGCTTTTTCGCCTATCGTCAGGATTTCCCTGTCTTTTTCGTTTTTCAAATCGGCCTGTTTATTTATTTCCCTGTTCATGCCGTTTATCAGTTTTTCAAGGTTTCCCTCTTGCGCAGCAACCGGATTCGAAGCCGGCTTTATTGAACCCCCGGTCTTCACCGGGGATAAGCCTCCCTTTAAACTACCGAAAGACCCTGATAGAGACCCGATGGCAATACGCGTTTTTTTATTGTCTTGTAACGCGATGGAATTGAGTAAAATAAAAAACGTCAGAATTATGAGAAACAGCGAGACTGTAATAACAATTCCCACATCTTTGCCGGGCCTCTCTTCGCTATTTGTTTTTCTTTTAACCATAAGTCACGGCTATTGCTGGTTGACCGGCACGAATGCCTTCAGTTTCTGCTCCAGAATCCTAGGATTATCCCCGTTTGAAAGCGATATAATGCCTTGAATCATCATCTCTTTCGATAACATTTCTTCTTTGCTGCGTGTTCTGAGTTTTCCCGCAATTGGAAGACATATGATATTGGCCATGAGCGAACCATAAAAAGTGGTAATCAGGGCAACAGCCATTGCCGGCCCTATTTTACTCGGGTCATCCATTGATTGGAGCATCTGAACCAGTCCGATGAGAGTCCCTATCATCCCCATTGCTGGTGCGAATGATCCCATTGTCGTAAATATTTCCGCTCCAAGACTGTGCCGGCTTTTTATAAAATCAATCTCAGTTTCGAGGATATCCCTGATCGACTGCGGTTCAAGACCGTCGATGGAGAGTTCCAATCCTTTTTTTAAGAAATCCTCTTTTATTTTCCTGACCTCACTCTCCAGGGACAGGATGCCCTCTTTTCTGGATTTGTTTGCAAAATCAACAAACATTTTAATGAGCTCTTTACTCGCTATATTACTTGTGAAAAACGCGTTTTTTACAACCTTGGAAACTCCAAAAATCTCCCTCAAGGGGTAGTTGATCATTGTAGCGCCGAGTGTGCCTCCCCCGACAATCATGATTGACGGCACATCGATAAATAGTCCGAGTCCGCTGCCCATGAAAATTGCAACCAACACAAGTCCGAATGCTGAAATTATACCTGCGACGGTAGCTATATCCATATTGTCTCCTGACAGTTGTTCAAAAACTACACTCTCGTTATTAATCCCATTTTTAATAACAGCAACCTTTATGCCAATCTTAAAGGATGCTGCCAATATACTCGAATGATTATTATAATGCTGATATTACAGAATGTTAAATATGGTGAACTGTTTGCAGAGATTTTTGGAAGGAGCGTTTCGTCAAAGATTAAGAACGGATGTCAGGATTTTGACATCCGTTCTCTTTTGCAGTTACTAACGCTTCAATTGAATAAGCTCCGACAGCATCTGGTCTATTGTGGTAATGATTTTGGAATTTGCCTGATAACCGCGCTGTGTGGTAATCATTTTCACGAATTCCGTAGCAAGATCCACGTTTGATTGTTCCAGGGAGTTGGGAGAGATACTTCCAAGGCCGTTACTTCCGGGTTTTCCGGTAATAGGGTCACCGCTGAGCCTGGTTTCTCTAAAAAGATTGCCCCCAACCTTGTACAAACCCTGTTCGTTCTGAAATTTGGCCAATGCCACCCTGTAAAGCGGAAGCACCTGCCCATTTGAATATTGACCGGTAATAACACCATCCGTTGCAACGCTGACCGACTGAAGATCGCCGGCTCCGTAACCGTCGGCCGACTGGAATATGGTCGTTGAAGCCGACGCAAACTGTGATGTTGATAACGCGTTGTTTGCCCAGGATGTTCCGTTGTAACGGGTTCCGAAATTAAGACCGATGTTCGCAGGACTCCCTGCAATGAATTCGGCCGGAACGCCAAAATATCCGCCGTTGGCAGTGGCATCGGCATTGGCCAGATCCGTCCAGGTACCATCTCCATCATTCAATGCGCTGGTAATGTTGGTCATATCGCCGGATGCAGCATTGAACTCAATGGTACCACGGGCAAGCAACCCCGCTTGGTTGGCCTGAGTTACCGTTCTCAAATCTTCCGATGGATTGATCGTGACAATATATTCCCACACGGGATTCACTGAGCTTTCGCCTTTATCGAAAAAGATCGTAACGTCATGGGTGCTCCCAAGTGAGTCATAGACCTTAAGGGTTGTCTGGTAAACAGAGGCTGAATCGGCAAGGAAAACGCCGTTAACATTGGCTCCGTCCCATACTCCCGAAAGAGATGTGTTTGAGCCGGTCGTGCTGTTGACTGCACCGGAATCAAGATTCATGATCATTGTCAACAGACTGGTTTCTGATGGAGATGAAGTGAATGAAGACATTGTAATATCGGTTATTGTTCCCTGATCCTGACCGGTTGTCTCATCCAATTTCCAGCCGCGACCAATGTAGCCTGAAGGGTTGACAAAATTACCGTCTTTATCGAATCGGAATTCTCCGGCCCTGGAATAAAACTCATTATTGGCGCTGCCGGGGTCCCGAACTATAAAAAAGCCGGAACCGCCGATGGCGAGATCCGTGCTTGAATTAGTGGATTCAAAAGATCCCTGGGCGAAACTGCTTGAAATTTCAGCCAGGGAGGTACCGCGACCAACCTGCGCCGAACCGGCAGTTGTAGCAACGGTCTGGCTTAAAACATCCTGAAATGTGACCCGGCTTTCTTTAAATCCGACCGTGTTCACGTTGGCGATATTATCGCCGATGACTGTCATTGAATTTCCCAGGGCGCTCAGGCCGCTGATGCCGGAAAAAAGTCCGCTTGTTAGTGACATTTTATATTCTCCTTTTTTTTAACTGTTTAGTTTTTATTATCTCATAAAAAGTCTGAATTCAGACGGCAAAGTTAAAAGCTCGTTATGCAAGGAGCGCGAATCTTGACGAATGACGCGTACTTTTTGGTACGCTGCAATGACGAAAGATGAAGCGCAACACAGCAGAATGACTTTTACGAAGTCGTCAGTTTTGTAATCTCAATAACCTGATCAGGCGATACAAGCCTTTTCCCAACCATCAGGTAAGGAATGCCGCTTTGATGGGTAACTCCGGTGACTTCTCCTGTGTGGTAAACATCAGCTAAAACGGACGCCCCGGTTTGACCCGTCGCATTGATTCTGATCGAATAGACGCCGTCACCCACCATATTTCCCCGGTTATCCCTGCCGTCCCAGCCAATGGAATGTTCACCCGGCGCCTTCAATCCCGACTTGATGCTTCGAATCTCTGATCCCAGAGCATCATAGACGGAGATGTTCACATCGGCAGAACCATTTAAGGAATATAAGCTCGAATCAATAATTCCACCCGTAATGGAAACCTTGTTGTCGCTGGTTTTAACCACCTTACCGATATAGTCGAGAATATTTTCGTTTTCATTTGCCGACAGACTTTTCTGTATGTCCATAAGTGTTTTGTTCATGCCGAACAGCTGTTCAAGACTGCTGAACTGCGCCAGTTGAGCGGAAAATTCCTGGCTTTCCATCGGGTTCATCGGGTCCTGATGTTTAAGTTGAGTAACCAGCAGATTCAGGAAATCCTCCTTGCCGAGATCTTTTTTTGCTTTTACGGATGTCGATGAATCCGCACCGTTAACAGCGGACTGCTGATAATCCGTTCCAAGTGAGTTTGTGTACATGCAGCACCTCTTCTTTGTTTTATTACGCCTTTAAATCCAATAAATAGTCTCTTCCTGCCATACTTAGGGGAATCGGCAGTACATCTTCCTGAATTTCATTGTCCGAAAACAGGTTTCCGTCCGTTTCCTGATATTGCTGATGCTCCCGCCCTGATCCCTCGTTTAAATTCATTAAAGACCGTCCGAAATTCTGTCCGACCTGAATGTCCAGCCTGTCAAGCTTGATTCCCTGATCCAACAGAGCACTTCTGAGTTCGTGAGCATTGGCAAGCATGATTTCTTTTACCGAACTGCTTTCGGCAATCATTCCAAGCTGCAATGTGTTGCCTTTAATCTCCATTGTCAATTTCACGGCTCCCAGTTCCGGGGGATTTAATTGCAGGTTGATAATCCTGTCTCCTCTAATAACAGATTTAGAAATCTGCTTTCCCAACTGATCAACAATATGTTCCGGAAAGAAATTGCTGTCTGTCTGCCTAATCCGGGGTATTGAAGAAAAAGTTTCATGTCTGACGGAAGGGTATCCCCCATCCTGAAGGATTTCAGCCGCTTTCGGCTTTAAGTCGCCGCGGTTTGTCTCTGGAGTCGTCTCCTTTTTATATCCGGAACCGCTATTCAGATCGGAAATGCGGTCCAATTTTTCTTGCCGTCCGGCTTCCACACTCCGAATTACCTCATTAATTGAATGCCTTCCGTTTGTTTTCATCGGTACCGTCATATTGTCGCCTTCAGCGTCATGTCCGCTCCCGTCGGTTTTCTTTTTTCCAGCTGAAGATGCCGATTTGAGTTGTGAAATGGATGGACCGGCTAACCGCAGTTCAATCTTTTCATCGCCTGCAACGGCCTTTTCAATAATCCGGTCTATGGACGATTTCACATCCAGAGGCAATTTATCGGTGCTATTTTTTACTTCTGCCGGATTTCCCTGTGCCGTTTGGACAATCTTCCCCGTTAATCTGCCCGTCATATGGGCACCAGACAAATTATGGTCTTTCAAAAAACCGTTGTCTATCCCATGGCCCATCACAGCTACCCGGTCTTTCAACTGTTCCAGTCCTGTAATAAGACCATCCATTGATATACGGCCCGTTGCCGGACCCGGTTGGACCTGTATCCCCAATTCTTCGAGCTTTGTTAAAACGTTGGCCGACGGGATATCTTCAGATGCTCCGCGTTTTTCTCCTCTCATCCTGTCCCTGGTTGCCTTCAATTGAGCAATCAGTTTATCCAGATCCAGTCCGCCATCGGCAGCACGGGCAGCATTAAGCGTACGATCTGTCTCCTCAAGGGTCAACCCGAAATCCTTAAGGAGGGAATCAAACCGGGGAGTTGCCGAAGAATTTATGATTATGGACGGGTAAGGTATTTTCCCGGATGTCCCAGGAGCTAAGACCTGAGAAAAAAATTCTGAAAGCGGAATCATGCCATTCGGATGCTTCTCAAGTAATTTCCCGATAAATTGTTTTGCATCAGCTTCCGTGTATCCGCATTGGAGAAGGAAATCCGTCAACATATTAACATCATTGCTTTTCAGATTTGCATTATCCAATGATTTACCCCTTGAAACAAGGCCTCTATTAAGGGCTTCAAGGTAAACGCCAGTCCTGCTCCCACCCGTTTCAGGTGTTTTTAGCGTCCGGACATTCATGGCACTATTTGTTTCTCTTGTGTTGAACAGTGACCGTTTCATCAAAGAGTCAAAATTTTCGGACCCCCCTTCCGGTACGGAAGGTTTCGAGTCACCCATCAATCCGTTAAGAACGAAATCAAGTATTGAGCCGGCAATCATCATATTCATGTTCATAATAATGTCTTAAGCCTTTATTGAGAAGTTTGATAAAAGATATAGCAAAGGGCATACCAACATTTGAATTAAAGTTTATATTCCACAAAAACAGTATGTTATAAAATTTTGAACCGGAGGCAGAACAACGGCAGGTACAAAAAGAGTTAATATTTTCCTCATAAAAAAGGGAAAAGGGGAAAATATTTCCCCTTTTAAAGAACGTCTTGATATTCAGGCTCGATTGTGTTCTATAGACATAAATGTTTTCACACACGGAGCCACAAAGACTCAGGGATTATTCTTTGTGTGATTATTTAATCCTACGAGATTCGAAGTACGATATACGATATTAGATGCAGGGAAGGCTATAATGGTTAATGAGGTGAAAAACAATTGGCCGTTAGTGCCGGTTCACACAACGGATGTTATCGTCCTGCGAAAAATTTCTGACCCTCAGTTTTCTCCGGAACGCCGTAAGGATTCGATTGCCTTTGAAAACAAGGCTCGGCGGACGTCAGTTTATTTCTGGGAAAAGGGAGCCTTTGTAGATATTTATGCCTGATAATACTCAGACTGAGTAATTTTACTTTTGAGCAAGTCCTTCAACAATCCTTGCAGCTTTTTCTCTATCCAGAAAAGACAGAATAGATCCGACGGTTTCTCCTTTCATCTGTGAAAGCAGCTCAACGGCAAAATTCTTGTCAAGTTTTCCGATCACTTCAGCCGCACTCTGAGGTTTCATTGCCGAATATGCCTTTACCAGATGTTTGAGCCGCTGACCGTCAATCGTTTCTTTTCTGGCTAAATCGTTTTTTATCTCTGCCCTGAGCTTCGTCAGCTTTTCCATTTTAATGTCTATCTCTTCTCTGATAGCCTTTAGATCTTCTTCCTGTGCTTTAAGTTCGCCTTTTTTTTGTAAAAGTACTGCCAGATCGATTGTTTTATCTTCCTGGACAACTGCCGGTGGATCTGTTTTCACTTCTGCGGTTGTCTTCTGTTCCGCGGCAATGGCATTTGTGACCCATAATACGGGATATAGTTCCGCCCGAAAGATATATAAAGACACAAGTATTATTTTTAGAACTAGCAAAGCTGCGAAAGAAACATAGGTCAACGATCTCATAAGCTTATCCTTTTCCCTCTGATTATGGCTGTTTCATCCAGTTCCTTTTGTTCCTCTTTTTCGGATATCTCCCGATATCGACAACTTTGAATTTCCTTTAACGTCTCCAATGTTTTTTTCTTTACTGATTCTTTTTTCAACAACGTCCTGTGCAGCTGAACTGCTGCCTCTGAATTTTTCAGGGCAAGATCGCCCGCTTCCTGATCGTCATTCAATTTCTGAAAAAAGTGGTAATAGAGCCAATACCGGGCAACATCCATCCCGTTCTGTTTTTCCTTGCTGCATTCACCCGAAAGTTCTTTGCGTTTCGCTACGATCACTTTAACCGAATTCTCCGTCATATTATGCTCGTTTATTGTATTGATTAATTTTATCTGGGCTTTTGTTTCCAGATATTTTCGATAGCGTAATATTTTTTCAAACCTGAAGGAAACCCTTTTCATTTTAATTCCCCCCGAGCAGTAAATTCAGCCGCGAAATGCTTTCATCAAAACTCATCTTTTGATGAATATCCTGCTGGAGGAACGCATTGATCTTTCCGATCATTCTTTTTGCAAAATCGATATTGGAATCGCTGCCGTCAGCATAAGCTCCTATGTTAATCAAATCTTCCGCATCCCTGTATGTGGAAAGGGTTTTGACCATTTTTATTGCGCTGTCACGGTGGCCGGGTGAGACTATATCTTTCATTACTCTGCTGATACTTGCCATTACATCTATCGCCGGGTAGTGACCACGGTGTGCAAGAGCTCTGGACAGCACGATATGTCCATCCACGATGGAACGGACGGCATCGGCTATGGGCTCGCTCATATCATCTCCCTCGACGAGCACGTTGTATATACCCGTAATACTTCCCTTCTTCTCAATATTGCCGGCCCGTTCGAGGAGTTTCGGCAACTGGCTGAAAACGCTTGGCGTATATCCTTTTGCTGTTGGAGGCTCTCCGGCCGCAAGACCAACCTCTCTCAACGACATGGCTACCCTGGTTATCGAATCCATGAGAAGGAGAACATCCGAACCATTATCTCTGAAATATTCTGCCAGAGCAGTGGCGAGATACGCCGCTCTTATCCTGACCAGGGCTGGCGCATCTGATGTCGAAGCAACAACAATCGATTTATTTATCCCGATCTCACCCAAATCTTTTTCAACGAAATCCCTGACCTCCCTGCCTCGTTCGCCGATCAATGCTATTATTGCAACATCTGCCGCTGTATTCCTTGCCATCATGCCCATCAACACGCTCTTTCCGACTCCCGATCCGGACATGATCGCCATTCTCTGCCCCTTGCCCACGGTTATCAGGGCGTTGATCGCTCTGACACCTACATCCATAACTTCCTTGATAATCCCTCTTTGCAACGGGTTAAGGAGATCCCCATAAGTAGGATACTCACAATCCGGCTTTATGACTCCTTTGCCGTCTATCGGCAGGCCTAGTCCGTCAACTACCCTGCCGAGATATGCTTTCCCCACAGGTACGGTCGGTCTGTTGCTTATTTCGACAATTCTGCTGCCCGGCTTTATGCCCCTCATTTCTCCAAACGGCATCAGAAACAGTCGCTGGTCTTTGAACCCGACAACCTCAGCTCTTATACTATGCCCTGGTGTGGTTTCGATCTCACAAAGGCTGCCGACACTGAGCCCCGGTCCGTTTGCTTCAGCAACAATTCCCGCCAGTTTTGTGATCCTGCCTTGTAGGCGGATGGGCAGGCAGGTATCCAGCGATTCAGTATATTTGCTCCAATTGATCTGTCCGTTTAGGTCAGTCATCTCCGTTTCCCGTATATGCTTCTTCAAGGCATTGGCGGATCATCTCCAGTTGCGTTTCCATCCGCGCATCAACATCCCCGAAGGGTGTTTCAAGGAGACACCCTCCTCTCCTGACGGATGGATTGGAAACGACCTCAATCGATTCCAATCCATTGAACCGCTGGAACAATTCCGGCCTTAACCGGTCGATATAATCAAATTCCTCGGGATTTATCTTAAGGAGGATAGATCTATTTTCCGTTGCAAGTTGAATCGCCTTGATGATTGTTTCCCTTATTGTCGCCCCGTTCAGCACGACCTGATGGTGAACGACCTTTTCCGCAATTGAACAGATAAGTCCAAGCATATCATTTTCATAA